>SL_5KL_010_SEDDRAFT_10000369_pt1 | contig 29139 bp, 21 predicted proteins | sample SodLakKL_010_SED_FD_9118 | JGI IMG/M metagenome (IMG submission 9118) | reverse complement strand
GTGGACTATGCCCCCGATCCCGGAGCCACGGTTACGCCCGTTGTCAAGGCATGATGCGGTCGGGTACTCCGTCTGGTAGCTGGCGGAGCGGAAATGGAGCTAAGGTGACAATAGACAGAACTTTCACGCTTACCTTTGCCCTAACTCTATAGCAGTAATAGCCAGAGACTGCGTGAAGGTCAGACTGATCGAAATACTCAGCCTGAAACCCGAAGATAAGGAAAGGCTTAACTCCTACGCACCAGAGCGCTTCGATGATTGGCAAGATCGCATTGTGAGGGAAGTACCGCAGCTAAGCCAACTCAACATAGAGCAGATTAGAGCAAACTTGGATACTTATCTACATGACAGTAAGAAGGTTGAATTTAACAGTTACTTAGCCGATATATCCAGGTGGCCGTTGATGTGTATGGACATTGGAGATGGCTACTTCCCATAGCCACTGCTGGACGTCTCCACGCTAAGCCTTTCACCTTCCTTGGCTGGGTCAGTCCCAACGAGCGCAGGCGACGCAGCACCTTCTTGCCATTGACCTGGATATCCATCGCCCTCACGGCCTCCGTGACCTTGCGGTAGCCATAGACCTCGCCGTGACCCTGGCGAACCTCGTTGATGGCCATTACCAGCCCAGTGTCAAGGGCTCGCGGTTTCTGCTTGGAGGCCGGGCGGTAGTGTTAGCTTGAACTGGCCAGGTCTGCCGTCTTCATAGCGGCTGTGCGAGGTGTTCCTTCAGTAGTCGAAGTATCCACCAGCTTCCTCTTCATCGTCGTGGTAGCACCCCGGCCAGCTTTTTTGAGCCTCGATGACCAGCGCCTGCTGGCCCACCAGCTCCTTTAGGCGGCGGTTTTCATCCGCTACAGGATGATGACCCTTCCTGCCTCGCCTGCCTACCAGGGCAGCCGCGTCCCCCAGCCAGGAATGGCTCCTCCCAGCGATAGGCCTGAGATAGGCTCACCCCATGGTGGGTGCAGATGGGGCCATCGATTCATCTCCCCTGATGATCTCCTTTCCAGTGTCCTGCTCCTTTGTCCTTCTCGCTGGGCTACCTTCCGCTGAAAGAACGAGGCCCTACGCGCGCGCGCGAGAGGCAGAGCAGAAAGCAGAGCACAAAAGCAGAGCAGAAAGCAGAGCAGAAAGCAGAAGCAGAAAGCAGAAGCAGAAAGCAGAGGTCAGACAAGCAAATCTTGAAGGCACACTCTCGGGGATTACCAAGTCACAAACCAATATTGTGCCGGGTAGCTTCTCGGGGTTTGTTGGGCACTATCGCTAGGTTTTGCGGCAATAGCCGTCTGATTTCCTCCAGCAGGGCTTCGCGAGTGAACGGCTTGGTTATCTACCCATCTGCACCCATTCCCTCGGCAGACTGCTTATGTGGGTCGTGGCCCACGGCACGCATAGCCATTGTTGGCTGATGCAGCAGCTGACCAAATAGGCTCCTGTAACCTGTTGAACATTACAAGTGATCGTGCAGCAGGCGAGGCAGTCACCTCGGGCCATAACGGACTAAGCGCCTTTCCGGGCCACCCAGTATGTGTACAGGCCGCAATCTCCTGCCCAGATTATCTCACTCTTAAAACCTGCTCTCTCGATGCGCTCCAGTATCTCTTCCTTGGGTCGGTAGAACATCTTCGGCCAGCAGGCAACGCCGTGTGCGTATGAGGCCTCTTCCCTGCTGCTTATGTTAGCTCCTAAGAAGAATCCGTCTACCGCAAGGGCGTGGTGTATGCCATCCAGGTAACGATGAAGCTTCTCATCATCGAAGTAGTCTGTCAGTCCAACCATCTCACAGAGCTTCACGGACGCCGGTTCGACCTCCTCAAGAAACCTGCCCACCGTTGTCTCGCGGAGGTCCACGACATCCTCGATTCCCAGTAGGCGGGCATTCTTGCGTCCTCTTTCCAGTGCCTGCAGGTCATTGTCAACCAGAATCAGGTTGATGGCGTCACCATGGACGTTGTTGGCCGCAACTGCATGAAGCATCTGGCGCGCTGAACCACTTCCCAGACTGAGGATCGTTAGCTTCTCTCGAGGTCCAGGCGTATCTGTGATAATCTGTAACAGAAGACTGATCGCGGATTGGGTGAGCGTTCCTCGGGATCGAACAGAGCGGCAGTTGTATGACATCTGCCACAGATGGTCCCCCAGCCCCCATAACAGCCTCCACGGCCTGAACCGGTACTCATAGAGCACCTGCATAGCACCGTCGGTATGCCCCTGAACGGCCCTTGTCACAACCTTAACCGGATCAATACCGGTCAGGAGAAAGATGGCTACGCCCATTCTCAGGGGGATACGTCCCACGGAGTTGTAGAACCCGACCATTGGAGCCGACGGGCGAACCCGGGCCGTTGCCGCTGCAAGCAGTTCGTTGAGCCTCTCCCCGATCTCTCCTGAACTCACTCGTGTCTCACACTCAACTCAGTGTGCCCGTGTCTCAGGTCTGCCGGTCTGCAATGATGGCGGTTCAGTCACCACCAATCATATCAAGACCAACAGGATCAAGCAAGGGGCGTCACAAACGAGTTATCGTGCAATGTCGCCAGGCCATGACGGTGGTCGCCCAACGGCAACCCTGAATGCCCCTGGGGCAACAGGCGGCCCCCCCGCGGATCCGCCAGGGCGACGTCAAGGCCTGCTACGTCCGCATCCGGCGGCGGTGGGTGCGCGTCGGGACGCTCTGCCTCGACTGCGCCGAATTCGTCTCCGAATTACCACAGCCCCCGGGGGGATAACGCTGCTGCTCAAGCTCTTACCACCCTAAAGGGATTTCAGGGGAGTCAAACGATCATGGTCGATGATGGTCGCAACCGTCAAGGTCTCAACCAAGACGCCGACACAGAAACGGTCTCCGATTCACTCGATGCGTCCGCTGAACAAGCCGCCGGAAAGGCCGCCGACGACATCCAGTCCGATGGAACACCACTCGAACGGTCGCCTCGCAATCCTGACTGCTTCAAGGCCGAGTACCTGGGCGCCACAGTATGGTTCGTCCGCGATGAGGAATACCTGGACAGGCTGCCTCCCGGCGCGATAGCCTACACCCTGGATGAGGCCCGCATCCTTGCTAACCGCTCACCCTGGACACGCCGCATGGCCCATGAGGCTAAGAAGGCAGACCAGGCTATCACTAACCCCTTGCCGTCCTCTCAGCCTACCCTGGGTCTGCCATGAGCTCACCGCCCCGCTCGATGCTCCGCTCTTCTCAACAACTCCGGCTTTAGTAACCAACGTCCACCCCCCTCGCCCGGAGCGCAGGTATATGCGTGTTGCGGGAAGCGGTGCTCAACGGATTGTCCCATAGCGCCACAATATCTCCCTCTCCCAGTCCGGGGTTGTCCACAAGTGGCTTGATATCGCTTATCTGGTTGTCCCAAAGGTAGAGTCTGGTCAGGCTGGTCAGGCCCGCCAGAGGCGATATGTCGCTTATCTTGTTATCATCCAACCCGAGCTCCGACAGGTTGGTGAGGCCCGCCAGAGGCGATATGTCGCTTACCTGGTTCTCCCCAAGCGAGAGCGAGGTAAGGTTGGTCAGGCCGGCCAGGGGCGATATGTCGCTTATCTGGTTGCAGCAGGGACCAAGGCTCACCAGGTTAGTGAGGTTAGCAAGAGGCGAGATATCGATGATCTGGTTGAACCCAATCTGGAGGGATGTGAGGCCGGTGAGATTGGCCAATGCAGAGACATCCGCTATCTGGTTATGATCAAGCCAAAGCACTCTCAAGCTGACCAGGTTGGACAGCGGCGAAACATCGCTTATCTCGTTTTGCAATAGGTAGAGATGCGTAAGGTTGGTGCAGTACTCCAACCCAGTGAGGTCGGCAATGCCCCTTTCCCGAGCATCTAGATGGGTAAGCCTCTGCAGATCTGACGCGTAGATATCCCCCGTCGCCTTGCCGATCGCCTCTCTTATTGCCGCCTCAAGATTGGGGTCGGGGAAGTGAACTGATCGTTCCTCACCTTCTTCCTCGAAGTTGGCAGTGATGGAGTGGTTCCCCTCCATGGTGATTGTTGTCGATGCCGTGTTGACATTGCCGACGGTGCCCACATCTCCAGTCCAGTTCACGAACTCATAGCCATCCTCAGCCTCTGCAACCAGCCCAACCACCGTTCCCTGCCTATACGTGAAACTCCCCTCGCCAGGGCTGGTTACGCAGCCACCAGCAGTGCTGCCACTGGTTAGATCATATATGCCCAGTTGCTCCAGCTTATTCTCAGTCGCTTCATATATGGCTTGTTCAAGCTGATACTTATCCAAGAGGCTGCTTGCGGGCCCCCACCACGTATTAGGATACGGGCCCTCCCCGGAAGGCGCCGGTACAATCTGCCACTCGGCCTCGTCTTCATTCCATTGATCGCACTTCAAGAAAAGATAACAGCGACCCTCGCCGTATTCCTCCCAGCTTACCTTTAGCCAGGCAGCAAACCATCTACCCTCCAAGATTCTTATGAGGCCGCTGGCGGCATCTGCTACCGCAGGTCCGATACCCAAAGGGTCCTCCGGCAAGCGAGTAAGCTTCCCGATCACGGTTTCCTTGCTCCTCAAGTCGTCAGGATTAATGTCTGTTGAGGGGGTGACCGTGACTTCGACTGTAACGTTGCGTATGGCACCAGATACTAGAGGATTCCCTTGTGTTTGCATGGCCTCGAAGAAGCTCGACACGTTGCGCATATCTTCAGGTACCGCCGGCTTACATTGTGCCTCCATCGCCGCCAAATAGGCTGACACATTATCACCCATAGCAACTCCCAGACTGCTAAAGGCCTCACCAAGCGCGATAGACTGCTCGATAAACGCCTCCTGTGCCGCAGCGTGCAGCCACGAGGGGAGGTCCTCGTCGGGGATTCCTACCCATTCCTGAACCTTGGGTTCATCTAACACTTCGACGAGATTATCCAGAATGCTGATCAGGTTAGGGTCATCCAACCCAAACAACTCAACCAATTCCATGTCGCCAACTGCTTGCACAAAAGTGTCTGCCTCTTGCTGTAGCTCGAGATGTGTGTGCTCGAAGTAGAACTCGCGGATCGCGTCAAGGTTGTCAAGGATAGGAACTGGTGCGGCAAGAATGCTAGAGCTCCCCTTCAGCCTCCCGAATGCCGACACCAGGTCTTGCGTCGCTTCATATACCCCGGGTACTTCCTCCATTGCTGGATCATCAAAGCCGAGCCAACTGGCGTGCGTCGTTTGCATGCTCTCGCGCAGTGCGCTGAGATCTTCCTGTGCCATGCTAGCCGCCGCATCCCCGAATAGGTCAGCCCGTTGCATAAAGTCGTCCACAAGATCTGCCAGCATTTCAGCATCCACCCCGCTATCATCGCCCAACGTCTGCAACTCCCCGGCAAAGTTAGCGAGCTTTCCGGCAGTCGCCGAATAAGGCTCCTCCAGGTCAGCTAACTCGACTGCATGTTCAATATCTGCCAAAACGATTCCAATATGGGTGCTAGTCTCCGCGAACACAGACGCAGCCTCCGACACAAATGCTTCCCGCGGGTCCGGGTCGGGCTCTCGTTCTGGACTACAACCGGGGAGCGCAAACGACAAGATCAGAACAATAGCAACCAAAATACGCCCGAGTCTCACCATGGTAATACCTCCTTGATCTCCGACGTCAGCTGGCGGGGACTCTGACAACTGATCCTTCCACCCCGGCGACCATTAGAGCGAACTACACCACAGCGTGCGCCTGCTCGCACCCAACGCCTACCACTGCCCGCCCTCTGCCCCATCTGAATCCTCAAACTTCATTTTCTATCAATGCCGACTGAGTTGTCAAGACCTCGCCTGGACCCACCGCTTCACCATAGTTACCGTGGCCATCCTTGCGGGTAAGCCCCCTCCCCACGGCCGAGGGCCCCGGGAGGGGTTTCCAGGCCACGGTGGTTGTCTAACGGCAACCCTGGGTGCTCTGCCAGGCTCTATGCCGCAGGCGCCGGCCCGCGCGCGCGTCCGCCCCGGGTCGGCAAGGGCGACGTCAAAGCCTGCTACGTCCGGATCTGGCGGCGGTGGGTGCGCGTCGGGACGCTCTGCCTCGACTGCGCCGAGTTCGTCTCCGAACTACCACAGCCCCCGGGCTATCACGGCGCTGCTAAAGCTCTCACCACCCTAAAGGAATTTGAGGGGCGTCAAACGATCATGTTCGATGATGGTCACAACCGTCCAGGTGTCAACCGAAACGCCGCCATAGAAACGGTCTTCGATTCAATCGACCCGTTCTCTGAACGGGCCGCCGGAAAGGCCGCCGAAGACATCCAGTCCGATGGAACACCAGCTGAACGGTTGCCTCGCAACCCCGACTGCTTCCAGGCCGAGTACCTGGGCGACACGGTATGGTTCGTCCTTGATGAGGGCTACCTAGACAGGTTGCCCGCGGGTGCTATTGCCTACACTCTGGCAGAGGCACGATGCTAGCCAACCGGTCACCCTGGACACGCCACATGGCCCATGAGGCCAAGAAGGCAGACCAGGCCATCAACAACCCCATCCCACCGTCTCACCCCACCCTGGGCCTACCATGAGCTCACCGCCCCGCCCATGTGCAGTTGTCAACAGTCCGGTTCTAGTAGTTAACCCACACACCCCTCGCCTCGAGCTCTGGTATATAGGTGTTGCGCGAAGCAGCGCTCAACGGATTGTCCCTCAATTCCACATAGTCTCCTCCACCCAGCCCTGGGTTATCCACCAGCGGGGATATGTCGCTTATCTGGTTATCTTGAAGCTCCACATACTCGAGGTTGACCAAATGAGTGAGCGCCGATATGTCACTGATCTGAGTGTTGCCAAGGCCGAGATATGCCAGCTTGGTTAGATTTGCTAGGTAGGAGATACCACCTATCGGGTTATCCGCAAGCCACAGAGTATCCAGATTGGTGAGACTAACTACTGTGGATGCATCCCTTATCTGGTTTTCCTCAATGCTCAGCATCTCCAGAGTGGTGAGACTAGATAACGAGGACATATCGCTTATCTGGTTGCAGCAAAGACCGAGTCTCACCAAGTTAGTGAGGCTAGCAAGAGGCGAAACGTGGACCACCCTGTTGTAACCTAGGCAGAGGTCTGTCAGGCCAGCAAGATTCGCCAATGCCGAAATGCTGCTTATCTGGTTGTCCGAAAGGTAGAGCTCTCTCAGGTTCGTGAGGTCAGCCAAAGGTGAGATATTGACTATATGATTGGTAGTAAGAGAGAGCTTCGTCAGATCAATGAGACCGGCCAAAGGAGATATGTCGCTTATCTCATTACCATATAGATACAGCAGAGTCAGGTCTGTACAATACTCCAGCCCGGTCAGATCAACAATATCCCTTCTCGAAGCATCAAGCTCGGTAAGCCCCTTCAGATCTGCAGGATAGATATCCCCCGTCGGCTTGGCGATCGCCTCCCTTATCGCCTCCTCAAGATTGGGACACGCGAAGTAGGCGGGCTTTTCCCCCACGTCCTGCTCGAAGTTGGCCTTGATGGAGTAATTGCCGTGCATCAAGATCACCGCCATCGGGGGTAGCATGTCTCCGAGTGTCTCCACATCTCCAGTCCAGTTCGTAAACTGGTAGTCTTCGTCAGCTTCGACCAACAGTATGACTGGTTCCCCAAACGGATAGGTGAACCTACCCTCTCCAGGCTCCGTCACTGCGCCTCCTTCTGTGCTGGTGATATCCAGAGTCACGGGAGGAATCTCCAGGGTGACCTCAATCTCAGGCACCATGCCGAATATGAAGGCACTCGCAACGCCCAGCGTTGCTATCGCCGTCGCCTGAACACCGACCTCGAAGATATACAAACCTTCAGACAGTGACCTGGCAGTATGAACAACCACCTCCTGCTTGCCATGTTGCCTCAGTGCCAGTTCGTAGTCTAGAACGTCATTGAGAGTCAGCAGTGACTCAGCGCCCGTGGCCAACCAGGATTGGACTCCACCCGCTATCGGGCCTACGATCATCAACGCAAGGGAAAGAGCATCCCCCCATCCAAACGGTCGCTCTATCCATCGCTGCACTGCAACCTCTCGGCGGTTCGGGTCCCGATAAGGCGCCATCGCGAGTATCTCTGTCGTCGCCCTCGCAGCAGGAGCAGGCCAGGGATACGTCAACGCTCCGCCCGCATGTAGCACTGTCGCTTTGACGGTCATGTCAGTGTTGTCAGCGGGTACATGAATGACTATGCTTTGGCCAGCATATCCTATAGCACCCCCATCGAGTTCAACGTCGGTGTGTACTCCCACCACACCAGACCAGTGGTTGGAAAAGGGAACCACCGTACCGCCAACACTGATAGTATGTTCAGTCGTGACACCTGCGTAGAAATCCATGTGGCCAGCGTCAATGCATACAGGCGTGTATATGATGACAGCAGTCGAAAGATCTGACTCTTCCGCAAGCTGGCCGCATACCCCCGCCCAACTCACAGAGTCCGCTGACAGCTTCCTCAAGCTCGTGTAGGTCTCAACGCCCGTATCAGATTCAACCATGGCCATTAGGCACCCATGTATTGCCTCTGCAACGGGATCAAGTGCCTCAAAATCCACCTCTCCCTCTGTCAGCATCGACTCCAGAATCCCCTTCACCTCCTGCCATCGCGATTCATCGATCCATGGCTCAAGGTCATCCAATAGAGTGGCACCGCGATTCCTAAGCGTATCCACCTGGTCCTCTCTTAGCTTTAGCGTGCCTGTGCCTGCCTCCAGCTGTTCAACCTGGTTGTCCGTGAGTTGTAGGATCTCGACCAATCGATCTCTGGGCTCTGGCACCTCCATGTCAGGAAACTCTGGCTCATCGCAGCCTGCCGGGATGATCGCAGCGACTAACGCCAAACATGTGAATACGCCCACGATTCTCAACATTACAGAACCTCCTTGCTCTTTGATCTGCAAAAGTCGGGGAACCCACAGCCGATTCCTGCACCCAGACGGCTGTCAGCGCAAGCTAACGCATAGCTTGGGCCTGCTCGCAACCAACGCCTACCAAGCCCTGCCGTCTGCCTCATCCAGATCCTCTACCACCATTTTCCCTCGCCATAGACTGAATTGTCAATACCTTGCTCCCGTTCACCGAGTCGCCCTAGTTCACCCGGTCAGCCCGGTTGCCAAGACCCCTCCCCACGGCCGAGGGCCCCGACCGGGTTACGCCGCATGCGCGCGCGCCACGGGATATGGGGGTGTACGCGCTCGCCACGCAAGGCCTGCGCAACGCGCCGTTCGACGCCGCCCGACTGGGGGCTTGGACGCAGGCTACGGCGCTCGGGAAGAGGGTGCGCTCTCGCTCGGTGCGGGCACCACTGTGCCCGCTTTCCTAACTCCGCCCTTCCTCTCCTCCACTTCTCCCCGTTTCTTACCGTTCTCGTTCCCGTGCCCGTTTCGTTCTCTCGACCTCTTCAGGTCAGCGGGCGTGCCGCCGCAGGCACCGCGTGAAGGCTGCCTCTGCATGAACACGCAAGGTCTCACGACACAGCCACCAACACTGCCATCATCGTGAGTTCGCTCCTTAGGGCGGCGATTTCACGGACCCGGCGCGCGCGAGAACGTTTAGGTTCGGCAAGAGCTGGAGCTACGGGATACTCGCGCAGAAATCAAGGACGCTGAGCACTCCCCCTGTTGGGATGTCCAGCTCTTCTGTCTGGCCCGGCCACATCTAACAGTCTTCAGCTACCAGGGCTGCACAATCTGGGCTTGTGTTCAACTTTGTCACTATCGCACTCGCAAGACGTGACGTCTCGTCGCACAGCCCTGTCTCACACCGATGGTCAACCGCCCGAGCTCACTGGCGGATCCCCGGCGTATAGTGCTTCCTTGACATGCCCTTTCAACCTTACTTGGTACTTGCCGGTTGCATGGTTGTAACGGTAGTTGAACATCTTTCCCTGGAGTTCCACGCCGGAATCCAGTTCTTTCCTATTGCTCTTCACCCATCCCTTAAGGTCATCATAGACAATATCATGCCACTTGTGGTCTAGAAGTAGCATTGAATGGGGTGTATATAAAGCCTCTTTGATACTGCGACTCAGCCGCACTTGGTATGTCCCGTCCCTTGAGTTACATCTGTATCTAAACGTGCTCCCCTTGACCATCTCTCCGTGGTCAAGCGCAGTCTTCTTCTCCTTAACCCATGCCTTGAGATTCTCGTAGGGTATATTATGCCAATAATGGTCATCTAGCCAGATCGCGTTTGGCAAAGCTTCTGCGTATATCTTCAGCTGATCAATCCTGGCAGCTACGTTAGCTGAGAAATCCATCTGCTTTCCTTTCGCGTCAAATCGGAATAGGTGATCGAGTGACTTCAGGCCTCCAGCATCTTCAGTATAGCTACCAGCATCAACCTGGTAGTAGACGAGTAATAGCTGCAGGAAATCATTGACCGGGAGTCCGGCCTTATCTGCCTTCTGATGCAGCTGCTTGGCTGCTCGCTTGCCACTATAGTGCCCTCTGATGTAACTACCTATCACATCTTCTGATACAAGTGACGTCGCGATCCTTATCTCATGGTCGCTGAAGGCAAGCTGACGCATAGTGGTACGCATTATCTGGACGGTGTAACGGTGTTGACCATGTCTGTCACCAGTCTTCCTGATCCCTCTAGGCTTGCCAATATCGTGCAAGGCAAGAAACGTTCGGAAGAAGCCCTTGCTAACACCCGCAGGCAGTACAGAGCCGGCAAAGTACTTCTCGAATTGCCCCCTCACCATCAGGGTGTGTTGTCGAATGGAATACTTCTCTCGCACACGAGACGATGCGTCAAATTCGCTGCCAAGGTCCTTCGAAAACAGGGCGACGAGGTCTCCCGGAGCAAACCCAGCAGAATCCAGCGTTTTGTCTAGCTCTGTTCTTGTGATGGACAGCTTATTCGCCTTGCCAATCAACCTTGATAGTCTACTCAGCACCATAGGTTCACCTCAAATGGCCCTCGTCGGGAGTACCGCAGCAGATCAGACCGCAGAAGCAGAGAATCAGTCTTTCGCTGCTGCCACGCTCGAAACGCGGCCAACAACACCGTTTTTCCTCTTGCTGTGCCCCAACCTACCATCTCTCCGGCTGACTATCAATCGTACGTATCCGCTTAACTGAGTCCAGATCCAGAGACAGCAAGAAGCTAAGGCTTACCGGCCTGTACTTCACTACCTCCGCGCTGACGTTTATCGTCTTCTGCTGACCGTCAATGAAAGGATACCTGTCCAGTTGGTTGTTGTGGACGTGGCCGTGGATTATCCACCCCTGCCATTTGATCCATTCGCTCTTCGGATCTTGTGGATCGTGTACGAGCAGGAAGCTACGCCCACCGACCTGCAGCACCACGGTTCTCTCGTACTTGATGTGGTGCCCTCTCTCGGCCCTATCGTGGCTCCCTTGAATCAAGACCAAACGGCCAGTCAAGCGTCGTATCCAGTAGCTCGCGGGTCTGGAGCCTTTGCCGAAAGACCAGTCGCCCAGGAAGTAGACCCTGTCATTCTCGCCGACTGTGCCATTCCAGTTGTTCTCCATGACCCTGTTCATCTCGGTAACGTCGCGAAAGGGCCTGCCGCAATATCTGATGATGTTGTTGTGGTCGAAATGGGTGTCTCCAATGAAATACGCGGCTTCAGCAGACAGCGACAGACGTTCTTCGCGCGGCGGACTCTTCAGTTCTCTGAGCGTGGCGATGGTTTCTCTCCACACACGTGCGCTCAGCGCTTCCCGGCGGGACAACATTCTCCGGAGCATCAGGTCATACTCAGCATCGATGCGGCCTCTTCTTCCGAGAATGGTGACCCTGAGAAGATACTCAGCCATGCCTGGATCATCTTCAGTCTCAGCCTTGAGGGCATATCTCTTGATCGCATTCAGGAGTTTGACGAAGAAGGAAGCTTTGCGTTGTCCGAACGCGTCAAGGCTGCAGCTGGACTCGGCATAATCAGCTAGCTGCTGAAACCTGGCCTTGTCTCTTGGGCTATACTTACCTATCGAGCAATGAAACTCGTACTTGGGCTTACGGTCATAAGGCTGACACGTGTCAGATATCCTCGTCTCTAGTCTAATCAAGCTCTGTGCGAGTTCATAACGGAACTGCTCCAGCTCGGATGAAGGGCGTACAGCAAGATAGAGCCAGCTGGCGTCCTCGTTCTGGAACTCGCCGCGCTCGACCCCGAGGCCAAGAGGAACCCGGCTGTACCTCCGCCCAACCTTCTCTACCTCACGGATCACATTGTGTAGACTACGTGTCTCTGCTGCCCCGAACAAGGTTATGTGTGGCACGTACCTGGGCTGTCTCCGCCTTGTTACTCTGAGTTGCTTGGCCTCTCGCCGAGTGCGCGCCCTGGCCCACTCAGCGTAAGTCCTCGCATGGCCTCGTAGACGAAACTCAACCAGAAAGCGTGCCATCAAACTCCAGACTCTCTGCCAGATACCCCTTGCACATTCTACTGTTCTCTCAGAAGCGCCTTATCGGAAGCTCTCGCGGTACCCATACCATATGGGAATTCGGGTAGAGGTGTCAATGCGGCTTGGCAAAGTGCTCTTGGTTGCACGAAAGTCAGAACTGTGTGGCCCCCAGCAACTGGTAACTGGAGGCGCGTAGCATCTTGCTTCTTCATGGCTCTATTGCTTTCCTCTTTGATGATTGGTACTATTGCGATAACGATAAATGATTCTAGAGAGGTTGGGTGTGACACATGCCCGTGCTGGATAACTATGTTAGCGTAGTGGAAGCCGCAGAGGTACTAGGCGTCCACTGGGAGACGGTCAAACGACTGTGCCGGGAAGGGAGGATTCCTGCGAGCAAAGTCCACAACATGTGGCTGATCGATGAGTATGACCTGGCGAAGTTCGCCGCAGGCTACAACGACCCACACCGCGGCAGGAGAAGACAGAAGACTTCAGATGGATGATAAGGAACAATATGGCGCGTAAGAGCAAGTATGATGCAGGAGTGCCCAAGTCAACTGGAGCCAATCTCGGCTTTGAGGAGAAACTGTGGCAAGCGGCTGATAGGCTGCGCAGCAACTTGGACGCCGCCGAGTATAAGCACGTTGTCCTGGGCCTTGTCTTCCTCAAATACATATCCGATGCCTTCAAGGAGCGCTACGATCAGTTAAGTATGTGGACTTCCGACCCGGCGAGTGATTACTACATCAGAGAGCCAGGAGAACGTTATGAAGTGCTGGAGGACCGGGACGAGTATAAGGCGGAGAACGTGTTCTGGGTGCCGAAGGAAGCAAGATGGTCGTTCCTACAGTCTAACGCAAAGCAGCCGACCATCGGCAAGCTCGTTGACGATGCCATGGTAGCCATCGAGCGTGATAACGCCTCTCTAAAAGGGGTACTACCCAAAGACTATGCCCGACCCACCCTGGACAAACAGAGGTTAGGTGAGCTGATAGACCTAGTCGGAACCATCGGGCTGGGAGACAGGGAGAACCGCTCCAAGGACATACTTGGGCGTGTTTACGAGTACTTCCTGGGCAAGTTTGCCAGCGCCGAAGGCAAGAAGGGCGGGGAGTTCTACACCCCTCGCTGTGTTGTCAGGCTGCTTGTGGAGATGATAGAGCCCTTTAAAGGGCGCATCTATGACCCTTGCTGTGGCTCCTCCGGCATGTTCGTGCAGAGCGAGCAGTTCATCCGCCAGCACGGCGGTCGCATCGGTGACATTGCTGTCTACGGGCAGGAGTCCAACCCGACCACATGGCGGCTGGCGAAAATGAATCTGGCCATTCGCGGCATTGAGGCCAACCTCGGATCACATCATGCCGATAGCTTCCACAATGACCTGCATAAGGATCTCAAGGCAGATTTCATCCTGGCCAATCCCCCTTTCAACATGAGTTATTGGGGTGGCGAGCAGTTGCGAGAGGATGTGCGCTGGAAGCACGGCGTCCCGCCCGCGGGTAATGCCAACTACGCCTGGATACAGCACATGATTCACCACCTGTCGCCGAAGGGGATTGCCGGTTTCGTTCTGGCCAACGGCTCTATGTCCTCCAACCAGTCCGGCGAAGGCGAAATCCGCAAGAACATCATTGAAGCCGACCTTGTTGACTGCATGATCGCGCTGCCACCACAACTGTTCTACGGGTCAGCCATACCGGCCTGCCTCTGGTTTTTGGCGAGAGACAAGCGCAACGGCGAGTTCCGCGATCGTCGCCGGCAGACGCTCTTTATTGATTCTCGCAAGATGGGACACCTGGTTGACAGGGTGCACCGCGAGCTAAGCGATGAGGATATCGCACGAATTGCCGAGACTTATCACACCTGGAGGGGTGAGCCAGCAGCCGACGCCTACCAGGACATTCCGGGGTTCTGCAGGTGTGCCACTACCGGTGAAATCTCTGCTCATGGCCATGTGCTCACCCCTGGTCGCTATGTCGGCGCCCCGGATCTAGAGGACGATGGCGAACCTTTTCCAGAAAAGATGACACGCCTGACAGCCGAACTGGAAGAGCAGTTCCAGGTATCTGCAAAGCTGGAGGCTGCTATACGGACCAATCTACAAGAGTTGGGATATGAGCTCTAGTTGGCAGGCTAAGAGATTCGGCGACTGTGCTGGGCTAATCCATAACACGTGCCTACCCGGTGAGTCGGAGGGTATGCCATACATAGGACTTGAGCATATCGAGGAGCGGAGTCTGCGCCTTTTTGGCTTAGGTACTACCAGTGATGTCACCAGTGCGAAATCCCGTTTCGAATCAGGGGACATCCTTTTCGGGAAGCTTCGGCCCTACTTCAGAAAGGTGGTCATGCCTATGTTCTCAGGAGTCTGTTCCACCGATATCTGGGTTGTCCGCGCCAAGAAGGGTACAGACCAACGCTACCTTTTCTACTGGATGGCATCACAAGAGTTCGTTGATTTGGCTACCCAAGCCTCAGAAGGCACCAAGATGCCTCGCGCTAAGTGGGACTTTCTAGAACGCGTTGAAAAGCCCGTTCCTCCTCTCCCCGAGCAGCGCACCATCGCCCACATTCTCTGCACACTGGATGACAAGATAGAGAACAACCATCGGATGAGTCGGACCTTAGAAGCCATGGCACAGGCGCTCTTCAAGAGCCGGTTCGTGGACTTCGAGCCGTTCCGCGACCAAGGCATGCAGAAATCGCCGCTGGGCGAGATTCCGATGGGGTGGCAGACTAAGCCACTGGATGAAGTTGCCAGTTTCCTGAATGGACTTGCGCTGCAACGATATCCGCCAAACGGAGAAGACTATCTGCCGGCGATAAAAATTGCGGAGTTGAGAAGGGGGGTGACTGAATCCAGCGGAAGAGCCAGCCCGTCTATTGGCAAGGAGTATATTGTGAAGGATGGCGACATTCTCTTTTCGTGGTCGGGAAGTCTGGAGGCATGCATTTGGTGTGGCGGAACGGGCGCCCTGAATCAGCACTTGTTCAAAGTGACCTCTGCAGTCTATCCCAAGTGGTTCTACTACCACTGGATTTTACATCATCTCCCAGCATTCAAGGCAATTGCAGCAGGCAAAGCTACGACCATGGGGCATATTCAGCGACAGCATCTAACTAGCGCCCTGGTTGTCGTCCCTCCTAGAAGCATCTTGGACAAGATGGACAGAACCATATCCCCCCTTCTCGATGGCATTATCAACCTCAATCTGGAGGCTCGTACTATCGCGATGATCCGAGACACGCTGCTACCCAAGCTCCTGTCGGGAGAGATATTAGTAAAGGAAGCCGAGGAGTTCGTGGAGGAAAGTACATGAACAAAGTAGATGCATATCCCAAGACAATCCGGGACCTTTTGGAAAACGTCAAATACAAGGTTGATTACTATCAGCGGGAGTACAAGTGGAGAAAGGAGGATATCTCTGCACTGCTCGATGACCTGGAAGGGAAGTTCCTGCAGAGCTACGATCCGTTACATCCCCGAGCCAGAGTGCAGGAGTACCCCCACTACTTCTTGGGGCCGATCGTAATCAGTCGTAAGAACAATGAGAATTTCGTAATAGACGGCCAGCAGCGGCTCACTTCACTCACCCTTCTGCTCATCTATCTGAATCATCTGCAGGCGGATCACGGCGAGTCTGACAAGGTGGATGTGAGCAACCTCATCTATTCAGAGAAGTATGGGCAGAAGTCCTTCAACATCGATGTGCCCGAACGCTCAGACTGTATCAAAGCCCTATTCAGTGGCGAAGAGTTTCCGCTGGATTCCCAGCCGGAGTCAATACGAAACATCTCAGCCCGTTACCAGGATATAGATCAGCTTTTTCCGGATACACTGCGGAACAGCACCTTGCCGTATTTCATTGATTGGCTGATAGATAATGTGGACCTAGTGGAGATCACTGCATATTCGGATGACGACGCCTACACCATATTCGAGACCATGAATGACAGGGGTCTGAGCCTGAGCCCCACTGAAATGCTCAAAGGCTATCTGCTCTCCAGGATTGACGAACCAGAACTCAAGCAGAAGGCGAACGACCTCTGGAAAGGGCGACTCCTTCGGTTTCTCGAGAGGGAGGAGTCTGAAGCAGACTTTTTCAAAGCATGGTTGCGCTCGCAGTACGCAGACACTATTCGCGACAGGAAGAAAGGTGCCGTAAACAAGGACTTTGAAAGACTTGGCACTGCCTATCACAAATGGGTTAGGGACAACCAGGCGCAGATTGGGTTAAGGACGAGCTCGGGTTTTTACGACTTCGTCTGCGATTTGTTTGAGCGCTACAGTACGCACTATCTACATATCACTCAAGTAGCCCGAGAGCTCACTCCAGGCTACGAGTATATCTATTACAACGGGTATAACGAGTTCACGTTGCAGGATCCGCTGATCCTGGCAACCATCCGGCCTGAAGACGATTCAGCGACTGTCGAGAAGAAGATGCGCCTGGTCGCCGGATACATAGATGTCTTCATAGCCCGGCGTATAGCAAACTTCCGGACGTTGGGATATTCCTCAATAGTCTACACCATGTTCAACCTCATGAAAGAAATACGAGGGTTAGATGTTCAAGATTTGATCCGATGCCTGAAGGGCAAGGTTGACGAGATGGAGGAGTCCTTCGATGGGATGGCGAGCCTCTACATGCACCAGCAGAATCGTTATCGAATCCACTTCCTGTTGGCGCGGATAACTAACCATATCGAGAGGATGTGCGGGGTGGAAAGCAGCTTTCTCACTTATGTATCAAGGGACATAAAGAAACCGTTTGAGATAGAGCATATCTGGTCGGACCAGTATGATCAGCATACCGATGAGTTCAACAACGAGTACGATTTTGCCCAGTATCGTAATCGCATCGGTGGACTTCTGCTTCTGCCGCGCGGTTTCAATCAGAGTCTCGGCTCTCATGCCTACCAGGAGAAGCTCGATGCGTACTTCGGACAGAACATGCTCGCCAAAACACTGCACCCCAACTGCTATAAGAACAACCCCTCATTTCTCAGTTATGTGGAGAGGTCGGGTCTGCCCTTCCGGCCTTATTCTGCGGAGTTCACGAAAACGTCATTGGACGAGCGCCAGGAGCTATATCGCCGCATCTGCGAGGAAATATGGAGTCCCAAGCGCTTTGACCAAGAGTTGGCATGACAAGCATCTGTATTGCGGAATCAGTGGTTGAAGAAGCCGCCTTAGAGTGGTTCAAGGGACTGGGCTACCAGTATTTGCCGGGGCCCGATATCGCCTTCGACGGCACGACACCGGAGAGAGCAAGCTACGGAGACGTAGTCCTGGTGGGTCGGTTGCGAGTTGCCCTTCACGCTCTGAACCCGAGTGTTCCCGCTGAGGCCCTGGATGATGTCTTCAAGAAGCTGATTCGAGCAGAGACCCCGAGCCTGGTTCTCAGCAACCGTCAGTTCCACAGAATCCTCGCCGATGGGGTAGATGTTGAGTATCGCAACGCTGATGGGCGCATTGTCTACGACAAAGTCTGGCTCGTCAACTATGAGAACCCTGAAAGAAACGACTGGCTGGTGGTGAACCAGTTCACGGTCATTGATGGGCAACGCACACGCCGGCCGGATATCGTGGTCTTCGTCAACGGCTTGCCGCTGGCTGTGGTTGAGCTAAAGAATCCTGCGGATGAGAACGCCACCATCAAGAGCGCGTTCAACCAGCTGGAAACCTACAAGACCGATATCCCGTCGCTTTTCCAGTATAACGAGTTGTTGGTCATAAGCGACGGCACCAAGGCGAGAGTCGGAACTCTCACCTCGGGTTGGGAGTGGTTCTTGCCCTGGCGCACCGCTGACGGCGAGGTTGTGGCTCCGCAGAGCATCCCCGAACAGGAGGTCGTCATCAGGGGCATGTTCGACGGGCAGAGGCTCCTGGATATCATCCGTCATTTCGTTCTCTTTGAAGACGATGGCAAGAAAGTCGTGAAGAAGGTCGCCGCTTATCATCAGTACCACGCTGTGAATGCGGCAGTCTCAGCCACCGTGGAGGCCACATCGCTCTCAGGAGACAAACGTGTTGGCGTGGTATGGCATACCCAGGGGGCAGGCAAGAGCCTGACCATGGTCTTCTATGCCGGCAAGATAATACTGCAGCCCGCCATGGAGAACCCCACCTTAGTTCTGCTTACCGACCGTAACGACCTGGACAATCAGCTCTTCGACAACTTCGCCGTGGCTCAGGACCTGCTCAGGCAGAAGCCGGTTCAGGCAGAGACTCGGGCGCATCTAAGGGAGCTCCTGAAGGTGGCCTCCGGTGGCATCATCTTCACCACGATCCAGAAGTTTTTGCTGGAGAACGGCGAGACGCTACCCCTGCTCTCCAATAGGCGCAACATCGTGGTTGTCGCCGACGAAGCGCATCGCAGCCAGTACGATTTCATCGACGGCCTGGCTCGTAACATGAGAGACGCCCTGCCTCATGCCTCTTTTATCGGATTCACTGGCACTCCGATTGAAAAGGCTGACAGAAATACCCCCGCTGTCTTCGGGGACTATATCAGCATCTATGACATCCAGCAGGCTGTTGAGGACGGCGCTACGGTGGGCATCTTCTACGAGAGCCGGTTGGCCAAGCTTGAGCTAAAAGAAGAGGAAAGACCGCACATTGACCCTGAGTTTGAAGAGGTGACAGAGGGCGAGGAGGAGACTACCAGGGAGAAGCTGCGGACAAAATGGGCCAGGCTTGAAGCCATGGTCGGCACCGAGAAGCGGATTCACCTGATAGCCAAGGATATCGTAGAGCATTTTGAACAGAGGTTAGAGGCGATGGCCGGTAAGGGCATGATCGTCTGCATGAGCCGCCGCATCTGCGTTGACCTTTATGACGCCATCAGCAGACTCCGCCCATCCTGGCACAATGGGGACGATGACGAGGGTTCTATCAAGGTAGTCATGACCGGCTCGGCAAGTGACCCGTCGCATTTTCAACCCCATATCCGCAACAAGGACAGGCGGGAGAGAATCAAACAGCGGATGAAAGACCCGGCGGACACCTTGAAGCTCGTTATTGTCCGCGACATGTGGCTAACAGGATTTGACGCTCCCTGTCTTCACACTATGTATATTGACAAGCCCATGCGTGGCCACGGGTTGATGCAGGCCATTGCCCGGGTTAACAGGGTCTTCAAGGACAAGCCTGGAGGACTGGTGGTTGATTACCTGGGAATCGCCGATGAACTCAAGAGAGCGCTGGCCGATTACACAGAGAGCGCCCGCAGTGAGACTGGTATACCCCAGGAAGAAGCCGTTGCCATCCTGCTTGAGAAGTATGAAGTCGTAGCAGCCATGTTCCACGGCTTCGATTACTCGCTCTTCGTCACTGGGACGCCCGCTGAGCGTGTTTCGGTCATACCTGCCGCCATCGAGCATATTCTGGTGCAGTCAGACGGCAAAGCAAGACTGCTCCAGGCCGTAACGGAACTGTCCCGTGCCTTTGCCCTTGCTGTGCCTCATGAGAAGGCACTGGAGATCAAGGATGACGTAGGCTTCTTCCAGGCGGTTAGGTCGGCAATCGCCAAGAATACCAGAGTGCCCGGCAAGACCGAGGAGGATCTGGATTCTGCCATAAGGCAGATAGTCTCCAAAGCAGTTTCCTCCGACCAGGTAATCGATCTCTTCAGTGCCACCGGGCTGAAGAAACCGGATATCTCGATTCTCTCGGATGAGTTCCTGGCCGAGGTCCAGAGGATGCCGCATCGCAATCTGGCGCTTGAACTGCTGCACAAGCTTCTAGATGATGAGATTCACGCGCGCTCCAGAAAGAATCTCATTCAATCCAGGTCGTTTGCTGAAATGGTGGAGACAACGATCCGCCGGTATCAGAATCGCACCATAGAAGCTACGCGGGTTATCCTGGAGCTCATCGAACTGGCAAAACAGATGCGTGAGGCAAGGTCGCGCGGCGAGAAACTGGGTCTCAGTGAAGATGAGGAAGCCTTCTATGATGCACTGGAGGTCAACGATAGTGCGGTAAAGGTGCTGGGGGATGAGGTTCTCAAGACCTTAGCGCGCGAGTTAGTGGAGACCGTGCGACGGAATGCGACCATTGACTGGACGGTCAGGGAGAGCGCTCGCGCCAAACTGCGTACTATGGTTAGGCGACTGCTCCGTAAGTATGGTTACCCGCCAGACAAGCAGGAGAAAGCTACGCTGACGGTGCTGGAGCAGGCTGAATTGCTTGGGAGGGACTGGGCTAGCTAGAATACTGCCAATGATGAGTATGATGCGCTTTTCTGGATAGACCCAAGAGCCAGAAGAAGGAGAGTTAATATGGCTACCGAACGAACAGTTGTTCCAATGGTGGGGTTCTTGATAATGGAATCAACTACCAAGGGAGATGGCTTTGTGACTGCACTGATGATCACCGACAACCGGGGATATCCGCTGGAGTTCAAAGCTACAACACCGGTACGTCCATCGCTAGTACAAAGAACTCTGTACGGTGACAAACTGGAGCACTATGTCAGCGTTGAACTATGTGGCAGGCAATTGGTTAAGCAATCCGGTAGGAGGCCAAAGCTGATCCTGGTCCCTGACAAGAAGCTACTGGATATTGCGGATGCAGCCGATACCGATGTTGTCGCGATATGGAGCTCCGGCGAGAAGATCAAGGTTGAGGAATCGTCGCGAGAATCGCAGACAGGCACTATAGGCAGCGTATCATTCCAGCCAATAGTATACGAAGGTAGGTTCAAAGATGAGTCCGGCCACAGGGAGGCGCTAACGTTTCTACAGGTATGTTCAAACCACTTCGACCTGGTAGAAGCATTTGAGCGGATGCGCGCCGCATTACAGCTGTTGGCCAAAGAGGATCCTCGCTATGCTTGAGGGGAATGATGCGCATAGTTGATGTCCTTCGGCGGCGGTTTCCGTTTCCTGATCCGTCTGTCGTGGAACTGCCGGAAGAAGAATACGCTTGGCCCGAGGTATCTTCATACACCATTTCGCTACCACCGATAGAATGTGCAGGATCATCCGCTAACTTGCTGGACCTTGGCCCACAAGTACTCGTAGAGTCACCGAGCCTAGAAGTAGCTGAAGTCGTCTCACTAGAGCGAGATCTGCTCGCGCTGTTCTACGAGATAGTAGATGTTCTGAAACCACTCGGTAGCCCGAGGATAGAAGGCACCATATTCGTTAGGAAAGAGCAGACGCAGATATCGCGCGGCGTTACGAAGAAACGGACACGCATCGAGGTGTTCCGCGGACAAGACAAACTGAATCCTAGAACCCCCAAAGGACTCGATATCTTTGATATGTTGCTTCCTGTCCTGATGCCGCCGGCGGCAACTGAGTTTTCTGAAGAGCTGTTCTTCCCCGAAGAACTATATCCCTTTCAGAGAGCTGGAGTTAAATGGTTGTTTGAGAATAGCTCTGCGCTGCTTGCTGATGATATGGGTCTAGGCAAGACGGTGCAGGCCATTACAGCTTTTAGGGCTCTCTTGAGACGGTCAAAAGCCATTCAGGCGTTGGTCATCTGCCCAAAGAGCGTGTTACCAAACTGGATGAGGGAGATGGAACGTTGGGCACCAGAGTTAGTTGCAGTGCGCATCCACGGCAATCAACTGACAAGGAGAATCGGATGGAAAGCGTTTAACAGGAAATGTCATGTACTACTGACCAATTATGAGACAGTACGTAACGACATCGACGTTATCAGGGGCGGGCGGTTTGACCTGATAATAGCCGATGAGATCCAACGAATCAAGAACGACAACGATACTTCTCGCGCAGTGCGGGAACTGGTTTCAGAGAGAAGATGGGGCCTCACCGGAACGCCGCTAGAGAATCGAATTGATGATGTTATAAGCATATTCGCTTTTGTCAGAAAAGGGCTCTTCAGTGCAGCAGAAAGCCCCTTGCTCAGCGTCAGGGAAGTACAGAGTAGAATCAAACCCTTTATGTTGCGCAGGCGCAAAGAGGAAGCGTTGCCTCAACTGAAGAAGATGTTCATAGATACGAAGTATTTGGAGTTAACGAACTCACAGCGTAGCAGCTATGAACTGGCGGAGACTCAAGGTACATCAAGACTGAGGTCCAATCAAGCGGTTACCATCCAGCACGTGCTAGCACTGATTCAGGAGCTGAAGCAGATATGTAACTTCGATCCGCTGACCGGCGAAAGCGTGAAGATAGAGTTCGTGCGGGACTACCTAGAGGATGCCTGTGCGCAGGACGACAAAGCCATAATCGTCTCCCAATATGTGAGGACACTTAATGAGGTTCAGAAGCACATCGAGGATTACAGGCCCTTGGTGTATAGTGGTGATCTCTCACTAAATGAGAGAGCAGAGGTGGAGCGATCGTTCAGCGAGGACGAAGAGCGCAGGGTGATGCTTCTATCGCTACGGGCAGGTGGGTTGGGCCTGAATCTTACGCGGGCCAATTATCTACTCCATTACGACCGTTGGTGGAATCCCGCAGTTGAGGATCAGGCAACAGCCCGTATACATCGAATCGGGCAGTTGAAAGACGTCTTTGTTACAAGGCTGATATGCGAAGACACGATTGAGCAAAGAATCGAGAACCTGCTAGAGCAGAAGAAGATACTATTCGCCCAGGTCATCGACGAGTTGGTAGACGTCAAGCTGGAGAAAGTATTATCAGAAGAAGAGTTATTCGGCTTGTTCGGCTTGAAACCACCGCAGCATAAGAAGCCCGCTGCACAGGTAGAGAGCGCAGGCGTTAAGGCTGGGGTAAGCATGCCGGCGGTAGCACCTGCGCCGTCAGACAGGCAGAAGTCGGCCGTTATCAGGCCTGAGAAACCATACTCAAATGTTGTCAGTATGAGACAGATTCTCAGGAGCAGCGAAGAGTACATTTGGTGGGCAGACATGCACTTTGACGTTCGTGCGTTTGAAGAGTTGATAGTAATCGCCGATCCGTCCTTGATACAGGACATACGAATACTGTCCGGCCCAGCAAATGTGAGTAGACGCAGCAAGAAGGAGTTTCGCCGATTCAGGCAGGAGTTGCGCAACAAAGGCATAACTTGCCAATGGAGGGTTCTGAGTAGATTTGCTCATGACCGGTTCCTTATGAGCAAAACCTACTGTTTGAACGTTCCACCGGTGAACAGCTGGTTTCAGGGTAGCTACTCGGAGGTGCTGGAGACACCAAATCGACCGCCTTTCCACGAGTGGTGGTCACAAGGGATTCCGATAGAGCATCTGGATATAAGTGACTAGATTCAGGGGCTCGAGTGAGGTTACGAGTACCCTGTCTGACTCAGCCGGTGATTCTATTGTACCGGTTGAAAGCCCGGCCAGAACCAGCGATTCTGGGGATTACGCCGCTGCATGTGGGCGTGCACCCACAGAACACTGCGGCTGGGCAGTTGAGACCGACCGCTCGGGATAGGGCGACCTCGTCAGCATGAGCCGGGGGGTTTGTGGTAGCAGCAACGAGTGCTGGGAGCTATTGCGGGGGACATCATCGGGTCCGCCTACAAGTGGGAACGAACCAAGTCGCATGATTTCGGCCTGTTCACACCTGAGTCCGGTCCTACGGATGACACGGTGCTGACGGTAGCTGTGGCGGCTATCATCCTTCACGGGAAGGACTACGCTGCCACGTTCCGAGGATATGGGCGTCGCTATCCTACCGCCGGCTGGGGAGGGATGTTCATCGACTGGCTCTTCAGCGACGATGCCGGACCGTACAACAGCTTCGGCAGTGGCTCCGCCATGAGGGTGAACCCGATAGGCTTCGCCTGCGAAACCATGGAGGAGATCCTCACGGAGGCCAGACGGTCCGCAGAGGTATCTCACAACCAGCCCGACAGCATCAAGGGCGCCCGCGCGATCGCGTCATGCGCATTCCTAGCCAGACAGGGCCAGGGCAAGGATGAGATACGGAGATTCGTCGAGACTGAGTTCGGCTACGACCTGAGCCAGACGCTCGATGATATTCGCCCGTCGTACCGGTTCGACGAAACCTGCCAGGGCTCGGTGACTGAAGCGATCATCGCCTTTCTGGAGTCAACCGACTACGAGGACGCGGTGGTAAAGGCGGTCTCACTGGACGGAGATGCCGATACCCTGGTCTGCATGACCGGCGGCATCGCCCAGGCCTATTACAACGTGATTCCTCCTGGCATCATCGCCGAAGCCCGACACCGCCTACACGATGACCTGCTTGCGGTAGTCGACGAGTTCGCATCAAGATTCCCCTGTCCAACGTAACCGCCTATCTGGATCAGGGGTTGACTGCCAGCCTCAGGGAACAATCCGTCAGGTTGTAAAACCCTGCAGTGCTTGACATTCCTGCCTTCGGCTCATAGACTTAGGTTTGCTAGGAGGCAGTGGTGATGAAGTGCCCGAAGTGTCACGCCGAGAACTCTGAGGGGTCGCAATTCTGTGGGAAGTGTGGCGAGTCCCTCCATGCAATGCCAACGTGCACTCAGTGCGGGCATGAGAACCCAGACGACAACGAATTCTGCAATAGTTGTGGCCATCGTCTGGTGAGAGACACTCCACCGGCGACTCCCCCCTCGTCAATCCCCACCTCGTTTGTCAACGACCGATACACGGTGAAGAAGTTTCTTGGCGAGGGTGGCAAGAAGAAGGTCTACCTGGCCTACGATACGCTCCTGGACCGTGATGTGGCCTTTGCGCTCATCAAGACCGAAAAGCTGGATGATGCGGCCCGTGTTCGGGTCAGCCGGGAGGCCAAGGCCATGGGCAGACTGGGTGATCATCCCAATATCGTGACAATCCACGACATTGGCGAACATGAAGGACAGCCTTACATCGTCCTCCCTGTAATGTCTGGCGGTGATATCGAGGGCATGCTCGAGAAAGCTCCCGAGCATCGACTACCTATCGAGCATGCCGTCAAGATAGTGCGTGAGGTGTGCAAAGGGCTGGCGCATGCCCATTCTAAAGGGATTATCCACCGGGATATCAAGCCGGGCAACGTCTGGCTTAGCGAGGATGGCACTGCCAAGGTGGGCGACTTCGGCCTGGCGCTGGCGGTAGACGTATCGCGCCTGACCGGCGAGGGCATGATGGTGGGCACCTATTACTACATGCCACCTGAGCAGGCAATGGGCGGTGAGGTCACAGCTAAGGCGGACCTCTACTCTCTGGGAGCGATGCTCTACGAGATGATCACAGGGCGACCACCCTTCGTAGGTGATGATGTCTACAGTATCATCGGGCAGCATATCAACACTCCTCCTGTGTCGCCCAGCTGGCATCGTCCGGAGCTGACTCCTGCTTTAGAAGCCCTCATTCTGCAGCTACTTGAGAAAGACCCACAGCGACGACCGGCCTCGGCCGACCACATACGCCAGGTTCTGGAATCCATTGAGGCAGGTACGATCAGCCAGAAGCCGTCACAGGAAACGACGCCGGCGAGGAGCCCGCTGTATCGACAGGTATTCGTCGGCCGGGAGACAGAGCTCCGCCAGCTTCAGTGTGCTTTCGATGATGCCATGTCGGGGCAAGGGTCACTGGTGATGGTTGCTGGAGAGCCAGGCATCGGCAAGACCGCCCTCTGTGAGCAGTTGTCAACCTACGTTGCCCTGCGGGGCGGGAAGGTTCTGGTGGGACACTGCTACGAAGAAGGGTCGTTGTCGCTGCCCTACCTCGCTTTCGTGGAGGCCCTTCGGTCCTATGTCCTCACACGTGACGTCAACGGCTTACGAGAGGAACTGGGCACCGGCGCCGTCGACGTGGCACGCATCGTGTCTGATATTAAGGAGAGGCTCAAGGTCAAGCTTAGGCCACCGGGCAGTCCTGAGGAGGAACGCTACCGATTGATGGAGGCTGTTACAGGCTTTCTGAGTAATGCCGCTACTGTCCAGCCGTTGGTGGTAATACTGGAGGACCTGCACAGTTCCGACAGGGGCACTCTGGAAATGCTTACCCACGTCTCGCGCAACCTCACCGGGAACCGGCTGTTGCTTGTTGGCACATACCGTGACATAGAGGTAGACCGGGCCCATCCTCTATCAGGGGCTCTGGCTGAGCTGCGCCGCATCTCCACGTTCGGACGGGTGGTACTGCGAGGACTGAACACTGACGAAGTGAGGCGAATGCTGGAGAGCATCACCGGACAGGACGTTCCCTGGGGCATCGCTGAGGCAGTTCACCATCAGACAGAGGGGAACCCGCTCTTTGTTCAGGAGGTGGTACGCTACCTGGCCGAGGAAGGACTGATCACCCGCGAACAGGGCCGATGGTGGGCGGCCAGGGACACGCCGCTGGAGATGAGCATACCGGAAGGACTGCGGGATGTCATCGGCAAGCGCCTGAGTCGCCTAAGTGGGGAGTGCAACCGCCTGCTCTGTATTGCCGCTGTCATTGGTAGGGAGTTCCGTCTCAAGGTGTTAGAGCGGGTGGCCGGTGTAGCCGAGGATGAGCTAATCACTTCGCTGGATGAAGCCAAGAGGACAGCCGTAGTGGAGGAACGGTCCGCGGTGGCCGGAGCAGTCATTTACCGCTTCGCCCATGCTTTCTTCCGTCAGACCCTATACGAGGAGATTGTTGCTCCCCGGCGCATCAGACTGCACCAGCAGGTAGCAAGAACGCTTGAGGAGTTGCATGCAGACCGTCTTAAGGAGCACGCCGCAGAGCTCGCCGAACACTTCTCCCATTCCACAGACCCAACTGACCTTTCCAAGGCTGTCAGCTATGGTGAGATGGCAGCGCAGAGGGCAGTGGCTGTCTACGCCTATGGTGAAGCGGTACGGTTGCTGGAGCAGGCGCTCAGTGTCCAGGAAGTAATGGACCCGGAGGACAAGGCCAGGCGTTGTGACCTGTTGCTGGCTCTGGGTGATGCCCTGGTCCTGGCCGGGGAAAGCCTACGCGTTGTCGACATCGAGGCACCAGAGGCGCTGTCATTGGCTGAGGCTATGGATGACAACAGGCGGTCGTCTCGGGCTTGCCTGCTGGCGTTGAAGGGGCTGATATTCTATGGAATGTCGGCGTGGGCTTCTCCTGAGGCCGCCCACTGGGTCGGACGGGCTGACCGCTATGCCGCACCCGACACGGTAGAACGCGTTTGGGCGGATGTACTGCTGGGTGTGGTGAAGGGTTCTGGAGTTCCCCCCACAGCAGAAGGGGTTGCTCTCTTCAAGCGAGGTCTTGACCTAGCCCGGCGTCTGGGCGAGCCAGACACGTATTGGTTTGCCGCAGGATGGTCGCTGTTGGGCGTGTTGGCGCCACAGCATGATGAGGAACGGCTCCGCCTGGCGGAGGAACTGGCGGAGCAGTCGCGGGCCCGCGTAAGCGTGCAAATACTCGCCACAGCGCTCCTGGCCATGGTGCACATGTTCCTGGAATTCGGCCAGCGCGGCCGTGCTGAGGAGACCGCCAGGGAGATGCGAGCCTTGGCCGAACGCAGCGGACAGACCAACCTGCTTATCATGTCGATGCTGCCTGAAGCCATTCTGGCCATCTGGGACGGGTGCCTGGAGAAGGCAGTGGCGCTCCGTCGCCGGATGGTGGCGCGTGGTGGGGAGTTGGGAGTCCTTGAATTTGCCTTTAGTGAGGGGCTGGGTATACTTGACACTGCATCCCCGTGGTCAGTTTGGGTGCTGCCTGCGCGGGTGCATCTGGGGAACGCTGGCCGGGCTCTGGAGGTCAACCTCGAGGCTTCGCGCTCCGTCCCTCCTAGCGTAGCTACTGAGATGGTTATTCTGTTTTGCCTCGCGCATATGGGCCGATACACCGAGGTGGCGGAGATGTTGGAGCGATTGGTCGTGGCACGCCCGGGCATTGGCTCGGCCGAGGACGAGACCGGGGCCTGGGAAGATATCATATCACTTGAGGCCGCGGTGCTGGCGGAGCATGGCCAGGCGGCTGAGTTGCTCCTTAGCCGGCTGGCTGACAGTAACAAGCGTACGAGTGGCTTGTGGTTTCCAACATGCGCAGGCCGCCATCTGGGCGCCGCAGCCGCGTTTCTCAGGCGACCTGACGAGGCGCGCCTATACTACCAGGGGGCACTGAAGGCAGCCAGCGAGATGAGGTTTCGCCCGGACCTGGCCCTCACACGCCTCGAGCTTGCCGAGTTGATCCTTGACCATTACCCCGATGAGGAGAAGGAGGCGGCGGAACATCTGGCCTTCTGCATCCCCGAGTTCCGCGACATGAAGATGCAGCCCGCACTGGAAAGGGCCCTGCGACACAAGGAAATCTTGAAGGCATAGGTCCCCTTCACTAGTCCCCAGGCAACAATCAGCCAGGTTGTTTTCGGTCTGGTCTTTGGGTTTCCGTAGGCCACGCACTTGTAGGATAGCCGTACTTGCTGTATAGTCAAGCATGAAGGAGGAGGTGAACTCCTGACGTCATCCGTCCCATCTCACCTGCCGGAGTGTCACCGCAAGGAGATTCTGCTTGAAATGTCATACAGCAACAAGACGATAAACCAACAACTGGATGGCCTCTACCGCAGCTATTACGGGACTAGACATGGCAACATCATCCTTTGCGGCGTGGTTGATGAAATTGTCTACAAGAGCACTACGCCCAAGATCGTGTTCATCTTGAGAGAGGCGCGTTCAAGTCACGGCGGCTGGTCCATTCCATGTGAACTGAGGCAGACAATAGCGGACCACCGTTGTAACGGTAAGCCTCTGCGCGCCGCATTTATGCGCACGTGGAGACAGGCAGGTATCTGGGCTTACTCAATCCTTCATGGCTTTCGTAGCTATGATGCAGTGAAGCTGGACCGTTATGTGGGAGCTCTTGTCAAATGTTGTGGAAATTCCTTCCAGCATCTTTTTCCGTTAGCTCCTTGCTCCTACCAGCTCAGGTATCTCTTCTCGCTGTAGAAT
>SL_5KL_010_SEDDRAFT_10000368_pt1 | contig 29149 bp, 25 predicted proteins | sample SodLakKL_010_SED_FD_9118 | JGI IMG/M metagenome (IMG submission 9118) | reverse complement strand
CTTGTCGCGCCGGCAACCATGTCCATCGTAGCCCAACATGCGGTCAGCCGGAGAAGAGGTCGCTCGATGTCCTTCTACGGCATGGCAGTTGCCGGTGCGTCCCTGGTGGGATATCCGATCAGCGGTGTCATTGCAGCGCGACTGGGCTACAGCGCCGTGTTCTTCGTGGGAGCCGCGGCGCTCGGGGCTGCCGTGCTCCTCAGCTTCATGCTGCCCCGATACGTCCCGTCTGCGATGACCTCCGCTGCACGCGGCAACACGCTGGCAGAGGCCAGATCCCTTGTTACCAGGAGAGCACTGGTGCCCGCCTATGCCTGCATATTCGCCCAGTACTTCACTTTCGGAGGAGTGGTGACCCTGCTTCCCCTGCACGTGGAAGCGTTGGGCATGGGGCCGCTGGAAGTAGGACTGCTCCTGGCTGCTTTCTCTGTGTTGTTTGTTATCACCCAGCTTCCCGGCGGGGCCATCTCGGATAGGTTTGGACGACGACTGCCGATAATGGCAGGACTGGCCTGTATAATAATCTCGCTTACCACCCTGCCATTCCTTCTCAGCTTTGCCGCGTTGGTCGCGGTCATGGCCGTATATGGAACGGGTTACGGCCTTGTGTTCCCTTCGATCTCAGCGCTGATCGCCGACCATACCGGTGCCGATGAACGGGGCCTGGCCACCGGCCTGTTCCACGCTTTGCTGACGGCGGGCGTCGCCATCGGGGCACCGTTGATGGGCTGGGTCGGTGCCCGCGCAGGAACAGACGTCGGGTTGATGCTTACGCCTGTTGCGGCGTTGCTGGCACTGGCCCTCGTCTTGCTATATGCCAGGGAAAGGTCGCCGCCTCCATCCCACTGATCCGACGGCCACCAGGGATACAGGCAGGAGGCAGTTCCTCATCGTAAGCACGCAGATCCGCATGATCTCGGCCGCTCAGCTTCCCGACGTGGTCTCACTCGCCAGTCGATTCGCACCCCGCAGACCTTCTTGACCGCACCGACATGATCCGTTATAATATTGATTCTTATTATCACACAGGCGGAAAGATGCAGAGGAAGAGCAGATACAGGGAAGCTATAGCAAGGATATTGCAGGACACCCGATCTCATCCGTCCGCCGAGTGGATCTACGAGGAGGTGAGGAAGGAGTTACCCGAGATAGGGCTGGCCACTGTGTACCGGAACCTGAGGTTGATGAAGGAGGCCGGGGAAATCGTCGATTTGCGCGCTGCGGACTCAACGGCTCACTTTGACGGCGACACCCGCATCCATTATCATTTCTTGTGCGACCGCTGCGGGCGCATCATCGACCTGGATGAACCGGTCGATGCCACAGTCGAAAACAGGGTAGAGAGGAGAACGGGGCTGAAGGTCAATCGCCATCATCTGATGCTCTTCGGACTGTGCCTTGAATGCAGAGACGATGAACGAGGGACGGACGGGAGCGCATCACAACACAATAGAGGTAGTCAAGAAAGGAGGTAGAGCATGGCAGATCAGAAGGTCGGAGACCAGTTCCGGTGCAACATCTGCGGCAACGAGGTTACGCTCACCAAAGCCGGTGGCGGAGTGCTTGTGTGCTGCGGCAAACCAATGGTAAAGATCGAGAAGTAGGAGGACAACAGAATGGCAAAATCACTGAAGGGTACTGAGACGGAGAAGAATCTCCTGGCGGCCTTCGCCGGAGAGTCCCAGGCGAGGAACCGCTACACCTTCTTCGCCAGCGCTGCGCGGAAGGAAGGCTATGAGCAGATCGCCAACATATTTGTGGAGACGGCCGGCAACGAAAAGGAACACGCCGAGGTCTTCTTCAAATACCTCGAGGGCGGAGACGTCGAGATCAAGGCGGCCTACCCGGCGGGTGTCATAGGAGACACCAGGACCAACCTGGTGGCAGCCGCCGATGGCGAGAAGTTCGAGTGGAGCAAGCTCTACGCCGACATGGAGAAGGTGGCCAGGGAGGAAGGGTTCGACGAGATAGCCACTTCGTTCCAGGAGATAGCCGAGGTGGAGGAGTTCCACGAGAAGCGCTACCGCAAACTGGCACAGAACGTAGCCAGCGGCGAGGTCTTCAAGAGGAAGACACCGGTCAAGTGGCACTGCACGAACTGTGGCTACGTCCACGAAGGCACAGAGGCACCCGAGTTGTGCCCGGCCTGCAAGCACGACAGGGCGTACTACGAGTTGCTCGCCGAGAACTACTAGGCCGCCCGCGTTGATCCAGGGGGCACAAGCGAGACAAGAGGAGGAGAATATGGAACACAAGTTACCCGAACTACCCTACGCGAAGGATGCGCTGGATCCGGTCATATCGGCCGAGACCATCGAATACCACTACGGAAAGCATCACAAGACCTACGTTGACAACATCAACAAGCTGATAGCCGGCACCGAGTTCGAGAACATGCCGCTGGAGGAGATCGTCAAGAAGGCTTCAGGGGGAGTCTTCAACAACGCGGCACAGGTGTGGAACCACACGTTCTACTGGAACTGCCTGTCACCGGGTGGAGGTGGAGAGCCGTCGGGTCCACTGGCCGACGCTATAATTACGGCCTTCGGCTCGCTCGCCGAGTTCAAGATGAGGTTCAGCACCGCGGCCGTGACCCAGTTCGGCTCGGGATGGGCCTGGCTGGTCAAGAACGCGGACGGCAGCCTCGCCATCGAGGCGACAAGCAACGCGGGCACTCCGCTCACCGCAGGCAAGACCCCCCTGCTGACCTGTGACGTCTGGGAGCACGCATACTACATCGACTACAGAAACGCGCGGCCCAAGTATGTGGAGAACTTCTGGAACCTGGTGAACTGGAAGTTCGTGGAGAAGAACTACGGCGGATAGTGCAGAAGCGCAATCTCCACGGACGGATCGGCGTCTGCGTTGACGGTGTGACATGAGGTAAGAAAGGAACAGATCACGACATGATAGAGATCGGTAGCAAAGCCCCGGATTTCGCGCTCAAGGACCAGAGGGGCAAGACGGCCAAGCTGGCAGACTTCAAGGGCAAACGCGTCCTGCTTTCCTTCAGGCCCCTGGCCTGGACCGCCATATGCCACGACCAGATGATGCTGCTCGAGGAGCACCATCTTCGCTTCGATGAACTCAATACAGTGGCACTGGGCATAGGAGTTGACTCCGTGCCCTCCAACAAGGCATGGGCCGATGAGATGGAGATCAAGAACACGAGGCTTCTCTCCGACTTCTGGCCGCATGGCGAGGTTGCCCGGTCCTACGGTGTGTTCAGAGAGGCCGACGGTATCTCGGAGAGGGCCAACATCATCATCGATAAGGACGGTATGGTTGTGTTCACCAGGGTCTATCCCACTGCGCAGCTGCCCGACTTCGATGAGATAATGAGGTTTCTGGAGGGCATGGGCTGACCCTGAGCGATCAGCACAGTTCGTCATGAACCGACAGCGATCCAACCGTCTTGCCGGGGAGACCAGTCCCTACCTGCTGCAACACGCGCACAATCCGGTGGACTGGTATCCCTGGGGAGACGAAGCCCTTGCCCGCGCCCGAAAGGAGGACAAACCCATCCTCCTGAGCATCGGCTATTCAGCCTGCCACTGGTGCCATGTCATGGCGCACGAGTCGTTTGAGGACGAGGACACCGCCCTCCTCATGAACGAGAGCTTCGTCAACATCAAGGTCGACCGGGAGGAGCGCCCCGATGTCGACGCTATCTACATGGACGCAGTGCAGGCGATGACCGGCAGCGGCGGCTGGCCGTTGACGGTGTTCCTCACTCCCGAGGGCAAACCGTTCTACGGAGGAACCTACTTCCCGCCTGAAGACAGGCACGGCATGCCCGGTTTCCGTCGCGTGCTCAGGTCGGTGGCCGGCTACTACAGCAGTAATCGGGGCGAGGTAGAGCACTCGGCACGCCAGATAGTGGCGGCCCTCGAGGCCAGGGCAGGCGTTCCCGGAGATGCAGATGAACTGAATGCGGATACGCTCAACAGCGCATTCCTGGCTCTCAAACCGGACGTGGATGCCGTCAACGGAGGTTTCGGCACGGCGCCGAAGTTCCCTCAGCCCCTGGCACTTGAGTTCCTCCTGAGATACCATCATCGCACCGGCGACCAGGAGACGCTGGGTATCGCGACGCTGGCCCTGGAAAAGATGGCAGCGGGCGGCATCTACGACCAGATAGGAGGCGGATTTCACCGCTATGCGACGGACGCAGGGTGGCTCGTTCCCCATTTCGAGAAGATGCTCTATGACAATGCCCTTTTGAGCCGGCTGTATCTTAATGCCTACCTGGTTACCCGCAAGCCGCTGTTCAGGCGGATCGTCGAGGAGACCATCGACTATGTGCTGCGAGAGATGACCGCTCCGGAGGGCGGATTCTACAGCGCACAGGATGCCGACAGCGAAGGCGTGGAGGGCAAGTACTATCTTTGGACGCCTGCTGAAGTGCGAGAGGCCCTCGGCGAAGAGCAGGCCCGCATTGTGAGCGAATACTACGGCATCACCGCCGGAGGCAACTTCGAGGGCAGCAACATCCTGTACGTTCCCGGCGACATCACGGTCGACAAACCTGAGGCGGTCGGCCGGGCCGATAGGGCCCTGCTGGAGGCACGCCGGAACCGGATTCCACCGGCGCGTGATGATAAGGTACTGGCCTCGTGGAACGGGCTGATGCTGGCCGGCCTTGCCCGGGCGGCATGTGTCCTCGACAGGGATGACTATCTAGCGGCGGCCGGGGCCAACGGGTCGTTTATCATGAGCGAGATGATGGTCGACGGCTACCTCAGGCACACCTACAAGGACGGTGAAGCGAAGATCGAAGGCTATCTGGACGACTACGCGCTGATCATAGACGCCTTCCTCAGCCTGCATGAGGCCACATTCGACCGCCGGTGGCTCAGCGAGGCCATCAGGTTGGCCGACATCATGGTCGAGGAGTTCCGGGACGGGGACTCGGGAGTGCTCTACGATACCGGCAGACGTCATCAGTCCCTTCTCGTCCGGCCCAGGAGCACCTTTGATGGGGCAATGCCGTCGGGTCCGTCCGCTGCGGCGATGTCGCTGCTCAAGGTGTCCCGGCTGACCGGCAAAGACCGCCTGGAGGATATAGCGGTTGACTCGCTCAGGGCCCTGCAGGGAAGGATGTCCCGTCATCCGCTCGGCTTCGGCAACTGGCTCTGTGCGCTCGACTTCCAACTGTCTCCACCCGGGGAGATAGTCATCGTCGGCTCAAGGGAGAGTGCTGCAGAGGCAGGCCTGCTACGGGTTCTCTGGAACACGTGGCTCCCCAACAAGGTGTTCGCGGCCCGTCACCCCGAAGAAGAGCCGTCCGCCGACGATCCGGAGCTTGTCAAGAACAAGCCGGCACTCGACGACAGGCCCACAGTGTACCTGTGTGAGCAGCGCTCCTGCCGGAGACCGATAACCGAAGCCGATGCCCTGCGCGACCACCTGGGCCGTTGACATGAGATATGACAAACCATCGCGCCACCTGTTTACAGAAGCCTGATTTTTTCATACAATAGCGCATCGCTCAATACGATAGGAGGATAGAAAGCTATGAAGGACCGTAACGTGATGCCCCTGGTTGTTCTGAACCTGTTCGGGTTCCTGGCCACAGTTGTCATCAATGCACTCGCCTCGATCGGAATAATTAACGACATAGGAACCGGCGAGGTGTCCGATCTCTATCCAAACCTGTTCACTCCGGCCGGGTTGACCTTCTCGATCTGGGGGTTGATCTATGTGCTGCTCGGCATATTCGTGGTATATCAGCTCCGGCCGTCGACCAGAAACGACCCGGAGAAGTCCGACCTCATACGACGAATCGGTCCCTTCTTCTTCATATCCTGTCTCGCCAACAGCGGCTGGATATTCGCCTGGCACTACCAGAACATAGGACTGTCGCTCGTCCTGATGCTGGTGCTGCTGGCAAGCCTGCTGGCCATCTACCTCAGGCTGGGCATCGGCAGGGCTGAGCTGTCCAGGGCCGGCAGGTACCTGTTTCACCTGCCTTTCAGCGTCTACCTGGGATGGATCACTGTGGCCACGATCGCCAATGTTGCGATAATGCTCGTGGATCTCAACTGGGGAGCCTTCGGGCTCGGAGAGCAGTTCTGGGCGGCAGCCGTGATCATAGTCGGCACCGTCATCGGATTGTCGGTTCTATTCACTCGCAGAGACGTCTACTATGCGCTAGTGGTTGATTGGGCCTTGCTGGGCATACTACTGAAGCGATTGGCCGATGACACCGTGGACGATCAGAGGGTAGTACATGTGACGATCGCGGCACTGGCCGTCCTTACCGCCGGTATAATCGTACAGGCGGCGAGAAGACGGGTATACTAGGCAGACGACCGGCAAACCGACAGGAGACACCTGCTTCGAGAGGGGGAGTGAGCATTGCCTGAAATTGCAGCAAGCCGTGATCTAATCGATCGTATGACCCGGTTCTCCAGCGCGACACCGGGGAGAGGGAACGATGGCCGGTAGTCGCAGAGGGGCGCAGCGTTACATCGCGCTGCTGCTGGTGCTGGCCATCGTCGTACTCTCGATCGGAACCTACCTGCGCTGGTGGAACCTGTGGTTCATCGTCGGCCCCATCATATTCCCCCACTGGCTCGGGTACATCGGCGCCCTGTATCTCGCGGTCTTCACCCCGATCTACGCGGTCCTGAAGCGCCGTTATCCGGCACGCATGCGCACCCTGCTCTCCGTTCACGTCTTCGGCAATCTGCTCGCCTTCCTCCTGATATCCGTGCACTACGCACACCACCTGGGCAGACCTCCGGAGGCTGCCCCCACACTGGGGACGGGGCTTACCCTGTACATCATCGCCATCATCATAGTGGCGACGGGGTTGATGCAGTGGTACCGGCTTGGCAGCCGTCTGCTGAGAACCTGGAGATTCGTCCATGTCGGCCTCAGCCTGTCTTTCTACATCCTTGTGATCATGCACATCCTGATCACTCTGGGCAGAATCTAGACAGGCCCGCGCGGCGATGCGGTTCAGCGCCCTGCTCGGGGCCTATCGGTCCCTGAATATCAGCGGTCTAACGGGCGGCACGAACCTGCCTGTCCGTTCCATGTATGAACCGTATTCCGCGCCGAACCTCTGCAGGAGCATCTCTTCCTCTCTCTTCACGCGCAGAACTACGGTGATCGTCAGCCCGGCGAGCCAGGTAAGACCGATGAACCAGTTCGCCGTGAGGAAGAAGACGGCGATATGCAGCAGGTAGAACGCCGAGTACATGGGATGCCGTATCCTGCTGTACGGGCCGTCGGTGACCAGCACCTGCCGGTCCTTGATCCTCAACCTGGCCGAGTGGTTTGTCCCCAGACTCCTGTGTATCCAGATGAACCAGAGCAGGGCGGCTATCCCCAGGACGATGCCTGCTATCCTGGACCATACCGGCAAGGGCACGGCGGCCCATGCCAGCGTCTGCGGAAACCAGATGTACAGGAAGAACGTGAACACCTCGTAGCAGATGAACGCACTAAGCCATATCGAGTAGCGCCTGCTCTCCTCGATCACCGTGGCATAGCCGGCGCTTCTTGCCTTCCTGTAGTACAGGACACGGATGATCGAGAACAGGGAAAACACGACGATGAGAACGATCCTGCTGGCCGGTTCTACGTATTCCATTCAGCGGGTTCCTCGCTCGGGCGGCGGCATGAGCTACCCCATATAGTATCGTGGGCCGTATCTCCAGTCAATAAATGCCGCAGCTTACGGGCCAACTGCGACAGGCAACGTGCTACAATCCCTGCACCAAATACACGGAGGGATGGACGGCGTGCCGCAGAGGTCCCGCTTGCCGGTGCCTAGCCGACGTCGCCACCCTGATGGAGGTAGAAACAGATGGAAGCGACAATGTACGAGGAGAAGATCCTATCCAGGTGGAACATCGTCATCATGTCCATCGTGGTTCTCGGCCTGCTGGCAGCGCTCATCTACCAACTCGTTGTCGGCCCGCTGGGCACCCAGCCGGCTCCCGACGCGTTGCTGGTCGGCATGATACTGTTCTTCGTGGCGCTCGGAATCAACTTCTCGACCCTTAGCATAAAGGTGAGGGTAGACGGCATCACCGTGGGCTATGGCATCATACGTCATCACCTCGATTGGGGTAACATCGTCGGTTGCCGCCCCGACGAGTTCTCGGCGGCAAGGTACGGCGGCTGGGGCATCCGCACCGCCTGGGCGGGAGGCAAGAGAAGGCTCGTCTTCAACATCATCGGCGCTCCCAGGGTGGTGGTGGAGAAGCGGACGGGCAAGCACCACGAACTGGTGTTTTCCACCAGGAACCCGGAGGCCGCCATGAAGGCAATCAACGAGGGGCTCGGCAGGAGATTCTGACCACACATCAGTGTTCTCGATACTCGTGGCACTGAACAGCCAGGGAGACGGGTTGTCCCGGATGCATAGCGGGCACGTCTCCATGCCGCTCACCCTCTCTGCTATAATACGTCCACGACGACAAGCGGGAGGTGTGACTATGACGACCGTACGCATCTATGACGCCGGGCAGGACAGGGTGCTTGAGGTGGATAAGATACAGAAGTCCGATGAGGAATGGGCCAAGATACTGACCGAAGAGCAGCACGAGATCACCACCAGGAAGGGAACCGAGGTTCCCGGCACCTGCCTGTTCGAGCAGGTACACGAGGCGGGGATCTTCCGCTGTATACGTTGCGATACCGACCTCTTCCGCAGTTCGACCAAGTTCGACTCGGGCACGGGCTGGCCGAGCTACAATGAACCCGTCTCGCAGTTGAACCTCGCCGAGCAGCCAGACCTCAGCCTGGGGCGGGTGCGCACCGAGGTGCTCTGTGCCCGCTGCGATGCCCACCTTGGACATGTCTTCGACGACGGCCCGCCGCCTACCGGCAAGCGCTACTGCATAAACGGCCTGGCAATCAGGTTCGTGCCGGAGAGCAAGCTGTGAGCGGTGATGCCCCCTCAGAGATAGCCACGCTGGCCGGCGGATGCTTCTGGTGCATCGAGGCGGTTTTCCGCGAGGTCGAGGGCGTCCAGGATGTCATCTCCGGCTACACCGGGGGCACGACCAGTAACCCCTCATATGAAGATGTGTGCTCCGGGCGGACCGGCCACGCCGAGGCGGTCCGGGTCACCTTCGACCCGGCCGTCATCTCCTACCGCGACATCCTCGAGATCTTCTTCTCCGTCCACGACCCGACCACTCTGAACCGACAGGGTGCCGATGTCGGCACGCAGTACCGCTCTGCTATCTTCTATCACGACGAAGAGCAGAAGGAAGTGGCCCTGTCGCTGATCGCCGAACTCAACGACCGCCAACTGTGGGACAGGCCGATAGTGACACAGGTTGTACCGCTCGACCAGTTCTACCCCGCCGAGGAGTACCACCGCGAATACTTCTCGCGTAACCCGAACCAGGGCTACTGCCGGGCGGTGATCTCGCCCAAGGTGGCCAGCTTCCGCCAGCGCTGGGCACACCGGCTCAAGCAGCCTGGTAAGAAGCCTTGATCTGCCCTACACCCGGCGCAGCTTGTAGCGCTCGTAGAGGAGTTCCACCTGCTTCCCCCTGCGGCGGAAGACCACGGGGAGGTGGCGGTCGCCGAGGTGGGCCCGGTAGCGGATCTCATCCTTGCCCGGCTCGTCGAGAGTAAGGATCACCGTCTGGGGTGTCTCCTTATCCTCAATGGTGAGCCTCACGACGCTGCCCTGTGAAACGACGGTGACGCGCATGGTATCGCGGTACGTAGCATAGCTCCCGGACAGCGCCTCGTCGAGGTCATCCAGCTGCACAAAGGGCAGCTGCTCAAGGTCGGCACCCAGCGTCCAGGCCAGCGCCGCCTGTGCATACTGGGTACAGGGATAACCGGAACCGTTGGCCAGCACAGCTACCGCCAGTCCTTCCTCGGGCACGAAGCCGATGTAGGCCGTGTAGACAAGCACGCTCCCGCCGTGACCGATGAGCGTCCGGCCCAGGAAGGGCTGAGTCATGAGCCCGTAGGCATACGAGCCCTGGTCCCCACCTGAGTAGGACGCCGGCAGGTGAGGCACGGGCACCCTGGGCTTGATCATCTCCCCGTAGGACCCGGCTTTCACCAGCGGCTTCCCTTGACGTAAGAACAACTGGAGGTAGCGGGCCATGTCCAGAACGCTGCTGGCAAGGCCGCCATCACTCCCGATGGGCATGGGAAGGACTTCACCCGCCCTGGGCTTGCCCTCGCGGGGTATGGTGTACGGCACGGCGACCTCGGAACCGAGATCATCACCCAGAAAGCCGGTCTCGTGCATGCCCAGCGGCTCCAGGATATGCTCACGAACGTATTCAGGAAAGGTCTGCCCGGTCAGCTTCTCGACAATTCCTCCGAGCAGGATGTATCCCTCGTTCAAATACAGCCATCGCTCGCCGGGACGGGCCTCGATCCAGTCCTCAGCCCCGTTCATCCATGCCGCGAAGTCTTCCACCGATGACAGGCCGACGTAGCGACCGCCCGTGCCCTGGCCGGAGCGTATCTCAGCCTCCGCGTAGCCCAGGGCCGGGATACCGCTACTGTGGGTGAGCAGGTGCCAGATGCGTATCGGCTCTCCGTACGGCCGAATGTTCAGCGGCAGGAACCTGTCCACCGGGTCCTCCGTCGACAATTTCCCTTCCTCTGCCAGCTTGAGGATGGCCAGTGCAGCGAACGACTTGCTGACGCTCCCGATACCATACACGGTGTGGGCCGAGGCGGCCAGCCGGCGGCTCAGGTCCCGGAACCCGTAGCCCCGCGAGTATATGACCTCGTCGCCACGCACCACGGCCAGGCTCACGGCGGGAAGCCGCGTCCTGCCCATCCTCTCGCGGACGAACTCGTCGAGTCCGTCCCAGTTGTTGTCTTCTGTTCGAATGGTCCCTTTCATGTCGGTTCACCTCCTGTAGCAGCGTGTCGATATCATGATCGCCAGGCGCTCAGACTTCCACTCTTTCATACCCGCGTCGTGCACCCGGATTTCCCCGTCGTAATGGCCGTGGCAAGTGAGCACGGATCTAAAGCTCCGTACTGCATCCTCAGTTGTCGTCCATGCGGTAGGTCTTAACCGGCTCCAGCCACTCATCCCGGACGCGGCCAAAGCCGAACCCCGGCGCATCAGGATCCACAAGCACCTGGTTGTCGCCACGGAGCTCAGAGGCCCCCTCTATCACCAGCCGAGACTCCGGTCGCTCGGCCAGGTCCAGGTCGCGGAACACCACGTTCTCTTCAGCCATGGCGAAGTGGATGGCAGCGGTGGCCGAGATATTGGACTCCACCATACCGCCTATCATGTTGCGAATTCCGGCGGCACGGCAGATCGCCGCGATCTCCTGCGACCGGCGCAGGCCGCCCGCCTTCATCAGCTTGATGTTCACGTAATCGGCCGCCCCGGCGCGGATGACCCGCAGGGCATCGGAGGGAGAGTGCACGGCCTCGTCGGCCATGACCGGTACCGGCGAGTGCCCCCGTACCCAAGCCAGGCCTTCCATATCGTCGGCAGTCACCGGCTGTTCCACGAGCTGCACGTCAAGGCCGGCCATTGCCCGCAGCGCTGCTATTGCCTGGGGCACCGTCCAGCCCTGGTTGGCATCGATGCGGATGGCGATGTCGTGTCCCGCCGCTTCCCGTACCGCCCTGACCCGCTCCACATCGACCGGCGGCTCCTCACCGACCTTCACCTTGATCGTGCGAAATCCCCGGCCGACAAGCTGCTTCGCCTCTGATGCCATAGTCATCGGCTCGTCCATGCCCACGGTGAAGTCGGTATCCACCCCCTCGGGGCGGTGTCCGCCCAGCATCCGCCAGACCGGCTCGCCGGTGATCCGTCCCACCAGGTCGTGCAGGGCTATGTCCAGTGCCGCCTTGGCCGCCGCCAGGCCGGAAATGGCCAGGTCCATCCTGCTAACCAGGAACCCTATACGACGCGGATCCTGACCGAGCACCGCCGGCACAAGAACCTCGAGCGCGGCCAGCGTCGTCTCCGCCGTGCTGCCCAGGATGCGCTCGCTGGGCGAGGCCTCGCCCCACCCCTCGTGTCCTCCGTCCGTACGCAGGCGCACGATGATCTCCTCCACCTCGTCGGTCTGGCCCAGCGCAATGCGAAACGGCTTGCTCAGCCTGAACCGAAAACGGAAGACCTCAGCCTCGGCTACTAACATCCTCGCCATAGCACCTCCCAGTACATGTATATGAAGATACCAGTTCACCGATCGCGAGGTCAAGACCGGCTGCGCTGCCCCTGTTGGCACGTTCCCATACGATAGACTCATTTTCTGAGTGTCATTGCGAGGGGCGAAGCCCCGAAGCAATCTCCGTGCCGGGTTGGGATTGCTTCGCCTCGCTCGCGCTGCCATGACGGAAGCAGAATCCACTTATCGGGCGGATCACGGACGGTCTGCACCCATTCACACGCACTTCCGCGGATGGTTGATTCCCTCTTCCGGATATGCATTCTGACTGCTGCATGTTCTACGATGCCGGAGACCTTTATGGTAAAATTCGCCGTCATGCACGGGCTGCAGTACTATCTCCGTACCATGGAGTATGGAGACGTCTCCCAGGTATCGGAGATCGACCGGGAGGCCTTCCCCGGTGAATGGGCCTTTCGCTCCCAGACATCTTACAGAAAGGATCTCCACAACTCGTCGATACACTACATAGTTGCCTGCAAGGCCGGCGCCCCTCCTCCATCCGAAGTACAGACAGCGCCCAGGCTGCCGTGGTTCAAGCGCTTCCTGAGACAGGAACGCGGTCTCAAGCGGGCCGAGACCATCATCGGTTTCACGGGCTTCTGGATGATGTTGCGCGAGGCACACATAATCGCCATCGGAGTGAGAGAGGGTTACCGGCGGATCGGCATCGGGGAGGCCCTGCTGATAGCGACCATCGACAGGGCAGCCACGCTGAACGCCAACGTCGTCACCCTCGAGGTGCGTGCCTCCAACACCGCCGCCCAGTCGCTCTACAGCAAGTACGGCTTCAAGGTGATGGGAAGGCGTGCGAAGTACTATTCGAGCAACGGAGAGGATGCCATTATCATGAGCACCGACGACATCACTTCGATGCCCTTCCAGGCGTTCTTTCAGCGGTTGAAAGGAGAACACGCCGGGAGACACGGCCCGATCGCGGCCCGGGTGGGCTGACTGCCGGGTGGGCCTGCGAACGCTCTACATCTCAAGCAGCATACCATGAAGGAATCCGACATCTGCTGTCTGTCCCTTATCGACACGGTGGAGGCGATAAGGACGAAGAAGATCTCTCCGGTTGAGATAACCGATGCCGTACTGCGCCGCATAGAGGAAATCAACCCGGTGGTCAACGCCTACTGCGCGGTTGCCGCGGAGGGTGCCCGCACGCAGGCAGCCAAGGCCGAAGCATCGGTCATGAGGGGAGATCATACGGGGCCGCTGCACGGCGTCCCGGTATCGGTCAAGGACCTCACTTTCACGAAAGGCATACGAACCACCGGCGGCTCGAGGATCTACGAGGACTTCGTCCCGCAGGAGGACGCCGTCGTGGTGGAACGACTGAAGCGGGCGGGAGCCACCATCGTGGGCAAGACCAATACCTCGGAATTCGGCTGGGTGGCAATAGCAGACAACTCTCTCTTCGGCCCCACACGCAACCCGTGGAACCTGGAGTTGACCTCCGGGGGCTCCAGCGGCGGAGCGGCAGCCTCGGTAGCCACGTGCATGGGCGGGCTGGCCATCGGAGGCGACGGCGGAGGATCGATTCGCATACCGGCCAGCTTCTGCGGGGTGTTCGGGTTCATGCCGTCGTACGGTCGGGTGCCCCAGGGCCCGGGCTTCGGGGCCTGGGAAACTCTTTCACGAACCGGGCCTATCACCAGGACCGTTGCCGATGCTGCCCTGGCCATGGAGGTCATCGCGGGCAGGGACGACAGAGACCGCCTTTCGCTGCCGGAGACCGACCTGAGCTACCTCCAGTCCCTGGACGGCGATGTGCGGGGACTGAGGATAGCGTGGAGCAAAGACCTCGGCTATGCAACCGTCGACCCGCAGATGGTGCGGGTGGTCGAGGCAGCGGTCGGAGTCTTCGACAGCCTGTCGTCCGGAGTGGATGAGGCAACCTGCCTGCCGCCCAACCCCGAGGCAGCATTCTCAAGGGTGGTCGCTGTGAACCTGGCGTCCTTCCTGGAGGACAGGCTGGATGAGTGGTGGGACAGGATCGACCCCGGCCTGGTGCGCTTCGTTGAGGCGCACAAGGACGTCACGGCAACGGAGTATCTCAGGTCCCGCTCGGAGATGCTGGGGTATTGGGACGGCATTCGCCCCCTCTTCGAGGAGTACGACCTGTTGCTGACGCCGACGGTGGCCGTGCCGCCCTTCGAGATCGGCAGGTACAGGGTGAGGGAGATAGCGGGTCAGGAACTGTCGCCCCTCGGATGGATGCCATTTACCTACCCCGTTAACATCACCGGGCAACCGGCCGCCTCGGTTCCCTGCGGATGGACCGACGATGGGCTTCCCATCGGTCTGCAGATAGTGGGAAGGCCTCTGGACGATCTGACCGTGCTGAGGACGGCGTTTGCCTTTGAGCAGGCCTCGCCCTGGGCGGGCGGTTATCCGGCCCCCGGCTAACGGCCGCTTGAACTATATCACCCGGTCCCGGCGCAACTCAACGATCTTCTCGACGCTGTAGCCCAGGCTCTCGAGCGTCTCATCTGTGTCGCCGCCGAGCGACGAGGCGAAATCCCTGAACGCGCCCGGAGTGTCCGAGAGCTTTATCCCTATGCCGACCTGCCTGACCTTCCCCTCCTCCGGATGCTCCATTTCCATGACCATCCGGCGGTGCAGCACCTGGGGATCGACGAAGACCTCCTTCAGGGAGAGCACCTTGCCGATGGGTATGCTCTTCTCCTTCATCCGCTCGAACCACTCGTCACGCGTCCCGGTCAGGAAGAGCTGTTCAAGATAGTCCCGTATCTCCTGCCACTTTGCGTCTTCGCTCGAATCGGGCGTGCGCGTCATGTTGTAGGGGATGAAGTCCTCCCTGCCGATCTCCCGGCACAGGTTCTCCCACAGCCAGGGCTCGAGGCAGCCGATGCTTACGTAGCCGCCGTCCTTGGTGCGGTAGATGGAGTAGCAGGGGTGGGCGCCACTCAGGAAATGCTCGCCGCCCCCCGGGGCAAGGCCGGTCATGAAGTACGGGTCCAGCAGTATCTGCGTCAGGAGCGAGATCGTCGTGTCGGTCAGCGATATGTCGATGTGCTGGCCTCTGCCCGTCTTCCCCCGGGCGATGATCGCGCTCAGTATGCCGATGGCGGCGCTCATGCCCCCGGCACCGTAGTCGGCAACCAGGTTCAGCGGGATGACCGGCGGCCGGTCCGGCTCACCGACGAGGCCCAGCACGCCGGCAAAGGAAATGTAGTTGATATCGTGTCCGGGCAGTTGAGCATAGGGACCGTCCTGACCGTAGCCGGTCACCGAGCAGTAGATGATCCGCGGGTTGACGGCGCAGATCGTCTCGTAATCTATGCCCAGGCGCCTGGCAACCCCGGGCCTGAACCCCTCGACGATGACGTCGGCCTTCTCCGCCAGCCGGTGGAAGATGCGGCGTCCCTCCTCCGACTTCAGGTTGAGGAGGATGCTCTTCTTGTTGCGATTCGATGCCGACCAGGCGGCCTGCCTGTGGTCGGCCTCCCGGGTTGCCTGGCGGGCTCCGGCGGCCGGAGGCGGGCTTACCCTGGTCACGCTGGCGCCCAGGTCGCCTAGAACGGCCGTGCAGAACGGGCCCGGGCCCTGGTAGCTGAGGTCGAGTATCCTGATGCCCTCAAGCGCGGTCATAGATCAACTCCTCCCCGCACCCCGGAGATTGCTTCGGGTCGATTAGCATCGACCCTCGCAACGACAGGATGGGGATCGTTCATGGCTGGTCTTCTATCGGCTCCGGCTCGTATATCCGTTCCTCGGCCAGCTGGGCGTCGGTCAACGAAACGTCGGCTTCGATATCCCGGCCCTCGATCGCCCTGGCCAGTATCTCCTTGTAGTACTCGTGCTGGATGATCAGGTTCATGATCTCGTTACTGCCCGTCCAGATCATGATCAGCCTGGCCTCCCTGAGCGCCCGCTCCACCGGGTAGACATTGGTGTACCCGATGCCGCCCAGTATCTGCATGGCGTCGTTCACCACCTCCCAGGTCGTCTGGGTCGCCAGTTTCTTGACCTCCGAGACCAGCCTTCTCTGGTAGCCGGCCGTGCCTACCCCTTCATCGATGGTCCTGGCTGCAGCATAGGCCAGCGCGCTTACGGCATCGATCTTCGTGATACAGTCCGCTATCCTGAAGCTAACTCCCTCGAAGCTCCTTATCGTCTGCCCGAAGGCCTTTCGCTTGTTGGCGTACCTGGCGGCCAGTTCCAGGATGGCTCTTGAGCCGGCCATTCCTCCTGATAGCAGCCTCTCGGGCACCATCAGCTTGTAGAATATCTTAGCCCCCTCGTTCTCCCTGCCCAGCAGGTTCTCGGCCGGCACCTTGACGTCACGGAAGACCAGCCTGCCGGTTCCGGTACCGCGGCAGCCCATCAACCCGTACACGTGCCGCACCTCGACCCCCATATCCCTCTCCACGATGAACGCGCTGAGCGAGTCGCGTCCGGCTCCGGGGTTGGTCACGGCAAACACCAGGAAGAAGTCGGCCCCCTCCGAGCCGACGACGAGACGCTTCTGTCCGGTGAGGTAGTAGTGGTCTCCCCGCTTGCGGGCCACCGTCGTGGCCCCGAAGAAGTCGGAGCCTCCCCTCGGTTCGGTCAGTGCCTCACCCGCCCACTGCGTGCCGGAGATCAGCGGCTTCAGGTACTTCTCCTTCTGCGCCTCGGTTCCGAATACGTTCAGCCCCTCTCCCACGATGGAAGTCACCGAGACCAGGCAGGCGAAGGGCACACCGAGCTTGTTCACCTCACCTACCTCGATGAGTTCATCGACCCACTTCAGGTCCCTCCCGCCGTACTCGCCGGGGAACCTGATGCCCAGCAGATTCCTCCTGCCCGCCTCCCTCACGAACTCGTAGGGAAACTCCACCTTGTCGGCATCCATGTCCAGGATAAGCTGACGCGGTATGCTTCTGACCAGGTCCCCGACCTCCTGCCGGAACCTCCTGCGCTCTTCGGTGAGGAATACCTCTAGCATTGCGTCCTCCTTTCGCCGTTGGCTGCCCGAATGTTACCCAGTGCAGGGACAGGCGTCAAGCGTCTTGCCGCATGTCCCGCAGGCACTGCTATAATGGCGACCGGCATGATGCAACCGCAACTTCTATGGTTTCCGAAGAGACTAGAGGAGGTGTTCCATGAAAAGGTCAGTCGCCCTGGTGGTTCTCAGTGTTGTCGCCTGCCTGTTGCTGTCGTGGATGGTGCTCCTGATCCCGGAGAGCGCTACGCTTGCCCGGCCCGCCGATAGCCCCTGGCCGATGTTCGGCGGCAACCCGCAGCGCACCGGCCAGAGCCCCTACAGTGGACCTCGGACTCCCGACCTCAAGTGGGTCTTCACCACGGGCGACCATGTAGCCTCGTCTCCTGCCCTGGGCGCTGACGGTACCATATATGTAGGCTCGACCGACAACAGGCTGTACGCCCTGGGCAGGGACGGCACCGAGCTATGGAGGTTCAATACCGACGGCGTGGTCGGGTCTTCTCCGGCTATAGGAGGTGACGGCACCATTTATGTCGGCTCCTACGACGGCTACCTCTATGCTGTCGACCCCGACGGTACTGAGCTATGGAGGCTGGACACGGGAGGCGCGATCGCCTCCTCACCTGCAATAGGGGCGGACGGCACCATCTACATAGGATCGCAGGATAATAACCTGTATGCTGTCAACCCCGACGGCACCGAGAAATGGCGCTTCACCACGGACTGGGGTATCTTCTCCTCTCCTGCCATTGGTGCCGATGGTACTATATGCATCGGATCTACCGACCATTTCCTCTACGCTCTGAATCCCGACGGCACAATGAGGTGGAGGTTTGCCGCCGGGAGTTCGATTCTCTCCTCTCCCGCGATAGGAGGCGACGGCACTGCCTATTTCGGCGCCGCAGATGCCAAACTCTACGCTGTCGACCCGGATGGCAATCAGAAGTGGAGTTTCAACGCGACCGGGGAGATCACCTCCTCGCCTGCTATAGGCACGGACGGTACCATCTACGTAGGTTGCGGTGATCACAACCTCTACGCTCTCAACCCGGACGGCAGTATGAAGTGGAGCTTCCAGACCGGAGACTATATCTTCGCCTCGCCCACCACAGGTTCAGACGGCACCATCTACATCGGCTCCCGCGATAACCGTCTCTACGCGGTCAACCCCGACGGCTCTGAGAAATGGAGTTTCCCGACAGCCGACTGGATCCATTCCTCGGTAGCGATCGGAGATGACCGAACCATCTACTTCGGGTCGTTCGATAACGGGGTGTACGCGATCTTCCAGATGAGCCGGACCAACTGGGCTGCGATCGGAGGATTCATAGGCGGAGTTGCGGCGCTGGGAGCCACCGTCTATATGCTTGCCACCCAGAAGGCAGGCGGCCGCAACAGACGACGGGGGAAAAGTCCGGGCTAACGTTGTGACACCGATGAGAGCGAGGGCCGGGGCCCTTCGGCCCCGGCCCTTCTAGCTCAGTCTCAGCGGCGGCCCCTCAGGGCCTCCGCCTATCGCGTTCGTGGCTCTACCGGGAGAAATCCCGTCGCCACGTCTCAACAGACTCGACTGCTTCACGGCTAAGGTGCATGGGCTTGTAGTTCCAGCTTGCGTAGAGCGCCACCTGGTCGAAGGCATGGACGCTAGGTTGGGGATCAGGCGTATTGTTGACTATCTGTAGCCACATATGGCCGCTCTGTCCAAGAGGGATGACGCTCTCACCCTGAGGAAGTGGCGCGGACAACTGGGCGATGTGGTTATACGTACCGCGGTTCATGACGGGGTGCCAGCGCTGCCCGGTCTCAGGGTTCACTGCCGGCAGGGCTCCCTGTGCGTCGTAGCCCTGCATCCTCACTGGAGTAAGCCAGGTGGACATGTCCTCACCGTACTCGCCGGCCAGATACTCGACCGCCTCCTCAAGCGCTTCGACGATCATCGCCGTCAGTGCCTCGCCCGAGGGATATCCAGGGTAGAGAAGGCTCTCATCCTCCCTCAACACCCTTATCAGGAGACTCGCATTGCCCCTGACCCTCGGTATCAGGTTCGCCGGCAGGATCCCGTCGAATACCTTGGGGACGATCCTGTCGTACCAGGCATCGAAGATAGTCAGCCCCGGATGGTCGTAAGTCGGGTTGGGATCAGCGGGCCAGCTGGGTGACTCGAAGTCGACGTAGCTCGCAGGAAGAGGCGTCGCGGTGCCCCAGTCCGCCAGATAGGCTCCTGCCGCCTCGAGAACCGGGTCGCCGCTCGCCATAGCAACCGGTATCAAATCGCCCACAAAACTCATCCCGGCAGTGTGGTGATATCCTCCCACCTGGTTAAGCTGGTTGAGGTGGCCCGTGGTCAGGTCCTGTCCGGGAGCCATGACCGCCATCGCATTCAGCAGCACCTGCACGCGGTGACCCTCGCCCCAGTGGAAGTCGCTCTCGGCGTACGGCCAGCCGGCGACCGGCTTGTTGTTCCAGTTCACAAGCCAGCCCTGCTCGGGGTTGATGGATCTGGGCATCTCGTCGGGTCCGGTAAGTCCTGCCCACTCCTGCGATCCGTCGCCCGCCAGCGGCAGCCTGCGGTCGGCAGTATCCGGCTTAATCGGGTATGTGCCGGCGTGCCAGTATCCTATGTTGCCTTCGGTATCAGCCCAGAAGAAGTTGTGAGAAGGCTGTACCAGTTCCACTGCTGCCTCGAACTCATCGATATTCGTCGCCTCCTGGAAGAGCTGCCAGCCCTGCTCGGCGGCAATCTCATCCCGGTAGAAGGGGGTGTGCAGTGTAAAGGCCTGCAATCCGTCGATTGCCACGATGGGTCCGTAGTGGGAGCGGTAGAACGTCCTCTCCTCAGAAGTCTCCTTCTTGGAACCGTAGAACGTCTCCGTCCTAACTTCCATTTCAACCCACTCTCCGTCGAACCAGTACTCCGGCACTGCCGGGTTGGCCGGCTCCGGATTCAAGCCGAGGACGCGGATGTCCATGACATCGGAGGCACCGGTGGTCGAGGTCCATGCCCCGTACTCGCCGACTCCGATAAGTATAAACGGTCCGGCACAGGGCATAGCCATGCCAACCGCGTTGATGCCGGCGCCGTGCAGCCCTATCTCGTACACTATCTGGGGGACGGAATACCCCATCTGAGGTCCTCCGAGTTGAAGAGCACTGCCTGTTGCCGATAGCTCCGGCCTGACAAGCACAGCGTTGCTGCCGAATTTGGCCGGTACGCCCACCGAGTCAAAAAGCTCTTCCTGGATCGCAAGGGACTCGGCGTACTGCGCAAAGAGACCGCCTAAGTCGTCCCAAACGTCTCCAAACGGCATCGCCAGAGCCTCGCCTCCATAGACCTCGTCCGGCATCGTCACCGGGGCCCCGGCATCATCCAGCGGGAACAGGTCGCTCCAGATCGCTCCTCCCACCTCCTCTCCGTGCATCCCCTGGAGTGTCAGCAGAGCTTCGTAGAAATCCCCTTCGTTACCACCCGTACCTCCGAACTGCCAGGCCATCAAGACCGTAACTGCAACCACGTCCGCAACGGAGAACGGCTCAAGGTAGGCAACGAGGCCCTCGGCGACATACTCGATGGGCAACAGCGACCAATCACCACCGTAAAACGCGGCCAGCGCCTCATCGATATACTGGTTAATGCCCTCAACATAAGCCTCGATCATGTCCTTGAGGTGTCGGTACCCCTCCCCGGGGTCCCACTCATCGTAGATCGCCAGCAACTCCTCCTGCCCGTACCACAGACCCCTCATCTCGGCATCCTCCTCGATCGTCGCCAGGCCCAGTTCAGCAAGGCGTCCCGACGGGAGCCTCCTCATAACGTCGGCCTGCCACAGTCTATCCTGGGCCATAGCATAGCCGGCTCCGAATGCCAGGCCTTCCTTCGTCTCCGCGAACACGTGCGGCACGCCGAAGCTGTCTCTGATTATGGTGGCGCGGAGCATGGCGAAGTTGGCAGTTACGGTGGCGTCCGCATTCGGCATTATGAACTGCGTCGTGGGGTCGTTCTCATCGACTATTATGCCCGCAGTTGCCGTCCAGTTGACGAACTCCCACCCCAGGTTCGGCGTCGCCTGTATGTCCACCATAGTGGCTCCTTCATAAGGCGAGCCTGCAGTCACGTCAATTGCAGTACCACCCTCCTCCGGATAAGCCACGACGGTCAAGTCGTACTCCGGTATCTCGGGTATTACAGGTGTCACATCGTTCTCGGGCGCGCACGCGGGTACTGCTACCAGGGCTATCAGCACCAGGATGCTGATCATCACCGTGAACACTCTTCTCATTGTACCTTTTGCCCTCCTTTCGTTTTGCCTATCCTTGGTCTTGATCCTAGTTTCGATAATCAGCGGTATATCACCTCCTCTCGCGATCTATTACGCAGATCCAGGGGCGGTCTGGCCTGCGAAGCACACTCTACAATGGATCTGCCAGTTCATGGCAACCGGAACGGAAGAACGCTGCCTGCAAGTCACAGGCGAACTCGGAAGGACTGGACCAATCTCTGGCGCACACTTGACCGCCTGACCCTTGGTTGATAACCCATTATACCAGCGCAACAGGGCTCGAACAAGACCTGCAATCCCGGAAGGCACGCCGTGCATGTGACGAGCAGAGTGCACAACGGAGCACTTGACAACGCACCGGTGGTGCTGTACATTCCTCACCACACCGGCAGACCATCGGTACAGTCACGCCAAGACCCTCGGGGACCTAACCGGTGTCTCAGGGCGGGTTTCCGGAAGACGATGACTAACGAGGATGAGCGGTTCAAGGAGGCGGGCTCCTTTGCGAGTTGTGCAGTTTTCGCCGGTATCAACTGCGGTCGCTTAACAGAATTTTAACATTTCTATGCTACTCTCAGAATGAGGTCAATCTTTTGTACAGCTTTCTCGGTCTGCCTGTGCCCGTACTCCTGTTAGGCCGGAAGCAGAAAGGGGGTGGTAGAATTGACATAGCCTAGGGGCTGACTTGCCGGAGGCCGCCGGCAGTCACCCGGTTCCTTCCGGCATTCAAGATGCACCCATGTCGCAGCAAGTTAAGGAGGTTTAGGCAATGAAAAAGGTTTTCTTTATGATCACCACTGCCCTGGTGTTGATAGGGTTGCTGGTGGTACCCGCCTGTAATGATGTCGACGTCCCGGATCCCGACGATCCCGAGTACAACCTCACCATGACCGTTTCTCCCGCCGGGAGCGGAACTACGACTCCTACAGGCACAACGCAGCATGCGGAAGGGGATGTTGTCAACATCTCAGCCACACCCAGCGCCGGCTATTTGTTCGACAACTGGGAAGCATCGGTAGGTTCGGCCGCCAACCCGGATGAAGCGAGCACGACATACACCATGCCGGGAGAGGCAGTAACCCTGACCGCCAACTTCAAGGAGGTTCCCAGCATCACGTTTGCCGTCACGGGTCCGATGACCTTTATCCAGGGCAAGGACCACTGGGAAGGCGCTCAGAAGGCGCAGGAGGAGATCAATGACGCGGGCGGAGTGAATGTTGGGGGAGTGACCCACATGGTCGACCTTGTGCAGGTAGAAACTAACGAGATCCTCGATGTCACCGGTGCCGATGGCACCTCTGCCCTTACCGCAGTAATAGACGATGTCGACTTCGTCGTCGGCGGATTTCGGACGGAGTCGCTCTTTGTCTACAGGGAAGTGGCGGTAGGGCCAGACGGGGCAGGCAAGATATTCATGAACTGCGGTGCCGCCACGGCAGCGCTGCAGGCATCGGTGGTACAGGACTACGAGAACTACAAATACTTCTTCAAGGTGACTCCTTACAACGAGGTGTTCCTGGCCACCAGCACCCTGAAGTACACCGGAATCGTCCACTCAGTGATGAGGCAAACGCTGGCGGCCGTACGGGATGTGGACGAAGGTGACATCGAACCGCTCAGGTTTGGCCTCATGATGGAGGATGCCGAGTGGTCCAACCCCATGGAGCTACCGGTCGTAGGAACGCTGACTCAGCTCGGGCTGGAGCACATAGGCACTCAGAAGTGCACCAGCTTTGAGACGGACCTTGAGGCTCAGCTCTCGGCTTTAGCGGCAGGGGACCCGCACATCGTCTTCACGATCCTCTCGGGCCCGCCCGGCAAGGCCTATGGCCTGCAGCAGTCGGAGTTCTTGCCCAATGCCTTCTCGCTGGGCATCAACGTAGAAGCTCAGGATATCGATTACCACGCAGATACCGGAGCTGACTACCACATGACCCTGGACACCTGGGCCGAACTCGTAGAGGTGACCCCGATCGCGCTCGACTGGTTCAACGCTATGGTCGCCAAGACGGGAAGGTACCCGACTTACTGCGCTGCCTCATACGATGCGGTTCACACTCTGGTGGAGGGTGTGGAGGCGGTGTCGGCAGCCAACGGGTGGGACAGCATCGCGGATGTCGTCGATCACGGCAACATCGATGAGTTGATCCAGTACCTGGAGACCTCGGTCAGGGTGGGAGTGGGCGCCAAGGCAGCCTACTACCCGATGCCCGGAGGTATGCTGCCCGGCGACATACCATATCTAACCTTCGAGCAGGTCTCTCCTCTCTATCCTCACCTGGTAGAGTCCGATCCCGGGCCCGGCGAGTTCCAGTACGACCCGGCTGACTTCACATTGGAGGGTGGGTTCATCGCCCACGACACCGTGTACGGTCCCGGCTGGCAGACCGGTATCGGCGCCCAGTGGCAGGAAATCGACGGCACCTGGAAGAAGGTAGCCGTCTGGCCCATGTACCTCGGAGAGGTTGGCGACCTGCTTGTTGACAAGTTCGGCGACTGGAACTTCCAGTACCCCGGCACTCAGTCGCTAATCATACCCGACAGCTGGATAGCTGCCCATGCCAGCCCATAGTATCAGGGGATCGGCAGCACAAAGGTTCTGACCTTTCCCGGATGGGGCGGTGACCCCGGGCTAGCCCGGGGTCACCGCCCTTCATTTCGTGCCACACCGGTCGGTTCGATTGCCGGCGACGCCGGCGGTGTACTGCCACGACCACCCTCGCCACCTGCTGGCGGTGTAATCAGCCTGTCTCGCACGCCATGGACCAGCGGACTCCTCTTTCGGCCACGCGAGAACTTGACAACCGGTGACAGGGTGCTATATATTATCCGACAATTGTGCCAAACGTGAAAGGCTTCTGAGGGTTCGACATGCACCGGACAGTCCAGAATCAGCACAGGGGCGGAGTTTGTCTCCGCCTTTACTTTGTTGCAAGCAACCATGGCTTTGACTGAGTGCTGCCTCCCGTCCGCCCCGAACCGGGGCGGCGTGATGGCCCCTGACACAGGCATATCATGACAGGAAAGAGGGCGAAGGCAAACTGCCCGAGCAGGGCGCTGGAGATGAGAGCGCCATGATCGTACCGATCCTGATCAGGACACTTACCCGGGGGGCGGTCTATGCCCTCCTCGCGTCGGGCATGACCCTGCTGTTCGGTGTAGCTCATATCGTCAACCTGGCTCATACGGCCTTCTTCATGCTCGCTTCCTTCGGCGTGTTCTATTTCACAAGCACCCGTATCTCCCAGGTCGCCTTCGATGGTCCGGGCTGGCCGGTGCTTCCCTCCATCATCGTCACCATCGTAGCCGTTACCGGCCTGGGGCTACTGGTCTACCGCTTCCTCCTCGACCGGGTCCGCCAGCACGCGCAGGTGGTCTTGCTGATAACCATCGCCCTGGCCATGGTATTCCAGGAGATCATGGATTTCAGCTTCGAAGGTCACTCGCGTAGAATCCGCGAACCCTTTATCCAGGGAGGAGTAGAGATACTGGGGGAGACGGTGAGCTACCAACGCCTGCTTGTCGTGGGTGTTGTGATAGCCGTCATGATCGGCCTATGGCTGTTACTATCTAAGACCAAGCTGGGCATTGCCATCAGGGCCACAGCTAATGATCCCGAGATCGCAAACCTGATGGGGATAAGCGTCTCCAGGACGCTACTGATAACGATGGGCATCGGCACCGGTCTGGCGGCTCTGGCCGGCGTCCTGACGGCGCCGTTGTGGGTATTCCATCCGCACGTCTGGATGCAACCACTCACGATGGTCCTGGCGATCGTCGTCCTGGGAGGTCTGGGGAGCATCAAGGGAAGTGTCATCGGGGCATTCATTATCGCGCTGGTCGAGAACCTGGTCATATTTCTTATACCCCAGTATGGCTACATGAGAATGGCATTCGCACTGCTTGTCATGATTGTGGTCCTTTCCGTGAGACCCGGCGGGTTGTTCGGCACTATCTTCGAAGAGGAGAGACTGTAGCTTGTTCAGACGACTTCTCGGTAATTTCCGGTGGGGCGTGCTACCCGTACCAGGCAGGGTGATAGCGGTTGCCTTCTTTGTGATCATATTCGTCCTGCCCCTGATCACCGATGACCGGTCTACGCTCCACATGATCACCCTGGCCAGCATATTCACCATCTTCGCCGTCAGCTGGGACGTCCTGTCGGGCTATACCGGGCAGGTGAACTTCGGCCATGCCCTCTTCTTCGGCGTAGGCGCATACAGCTCGGGACTTCTCTACCGGTTCCTGGGTTGGGACCCGGCGGTTACAGTGCCCTTGGGAGCTCTGATCGCGGCCCTGGCCGGCGTAGTGACATGTCTTCCGGCACTCAGGCTGAGGGGACCATACCTGTCGCTTCTCACGCTTGCCTTCCCGCTGCTCCTCGCTGAGATAGTGCGCGCCATTCCTCCCGAGATCGCCGGCGGGTACGTGGGCATAACCGGGCTGCCCCGCCTTGCTGCGACGCCGATGGGCAGATATTACCTCTGTGCAGTTGTAATGCTCGTGGCAGTCCTCGTGATGTGGAAACTCACCGATGCCGGGAGCAAGTACGTACGCACCGGCCTCCTCTTCCATGCCATCCGCGAGGACGAGATTGCTGCCCGAGCCACGGGGATAAACACGATACGATACAAGGTTTTGGCCTTCGCCATCGGCGGCTTTTTCGGGGGCATTGCCGGCGCTCTGTACGCCCATCTTTTGACGGTCGCCGGTCCGGGCACCCTCGGTATCATGATGTCATTCCAGGCCATAATCTGGGTGATCTTCGGCGGTATCGTCAGCATATACGGATCAGTAGTAGGCGTGTTCACGCTCTATCCCCTCGTGGAACTGCTCCGCGGCACTCCGGTTCACGATTACCGTTTCCTCATTATGGCCAGCATGGTCATAGTGATATTGCTTTTCATGCCAGAGGGGATAGCAGTCCGGATCCGACACAAGATCGAGAGGCAGTGTCCCCGCTGTAAGCTGACCAACTTCGCTCTGCGTAGTGAATGCCGGGCCTGTGGGGCCGCCCTGCGCCATGTTGCCGACAAGCAGGCTACATAGACGCACGGGCCGGCCCGTGGTGAGCCCGTGATCTCCAGGTTCGCTGCTCACTCGTGCGAGTTGTGGCAGCCTCACAGGTGCTGTGTTATAATCGCTGAGTAGACACAAGAGAAGGCAGGAGGTATTTACATGACAGCCGATCCCAACAAGGCCGCGTATGAGGCCAGGCCCTGGGTGCAGTGGTACCAACCCGGTGTGTCCCCGGATGTCGAGGTTGAGGAGAAATCCGTGGTGCAGAACTTCGACGAGATGACCGATAAGTGGAAGGACAAGACTGCTATCACATTCTACGGCAGGAAGATGTCGTACAAGGAGTTGAGAGACCAGGTGGACAGGTTCGCCACCGCCCTGCATGATCTGGGGATCAGGAAGGGAGATAAGATCGCCCTTCTGCTGCTAAACTCACCGCAGTTCATCATCGCCTACATGGGGGCCCTCAAGGCCGGAGCTACACTCACCGCTATCAGCCCTCTGTACGTCAGCCCCGAGATCAAATATCAACTGGAGGATAGCGGGGCCAAGATGATCGTCTGCCTTGATATTCTGTATGAGAGCGTGGAGAGAAGCGGTGTGAAGCTTGACGCTGCCATCCTGACCGGCATTGGCGAATACCTGCCATCGATGAAGAAATTCCTGGGCAGCAGCGTACTGCGGGCAGTGTACCAGAAGATGGCCGCTCCGCCTGTGGAGTTGTTCCAGAGGGAGGGAGTCCACAGGTTCCAGGACCTGATCAAGAAGTACCCCCCAAGTCCCCCTCAGGTCGAGTTCAACATAAGGGAGGACCTGGTTACTCTTCCCTACACCGGCGGCACCACCGGTATGCCCAAGGGCGCGATGGTCAACCACTACAACTTCGGCGCTGCCCGGCAACTGGCCGAGGGATTCTGGGGTGACATCGTCCAGGAGGGTAAGGAGACGATAATCGCCTATTTGCCGTTCTACCACATATACGGTCAGTCGGTGGTCATGATGGGCAGTCTCAGCCAGGGCTACACACAGGTACTGTTGACCACGCCGGACCCCGACGATATCCTGGAAGCGATAGAGAACTTCAAGGCGACTATCTTCTACAGCGTACCCGCCCTCTACGAGCACCTTATCGATTACGAGAAGACCAACAGGGTCAACTGGAAGCGAATCAAAGTTCTCATATCCGGTGCCGATGCCCTGCTGGAGGACACAGCTAAGGGTTTTGAGAAGCGGACCGGGGCTCAGATTCACGAGGGCTGGGGCATGACCGAGACTACGTCTGTGGGCGTGGTCAGCCCCTACGGGAGAGCCAAGATAGGATCGTTCGGCGTACCCATGCCTGGCTGTGTGGCAGCGGTAGTGGATGCAGAGGACAGCAGCAAGTTCTTGCCCGTGGGAGAAGTAGGTGAACTGGTCTTCAAGGGACCGACGGTGGTCAAGGGCTACTGGGGCAAGCCCGAGGCAACGCAGGAGATGTTCGTCGACATAGACGGCGAAACGTGGCTGCGCACCGGTGACCTGGCCAGCATGGATGAAGAAGGATACTTCTTCTTCTACGACAGGAAGCGCGACATGATCAAGTACAAGGGGCTGGCAGTCTTCGCCAGGGAGGTAGAGGAGGTTCTGTCCTCCCATCCCCAGGTCAGGGAGGCGGGCGTGATTGGAGTCCCCGACCCCGATGTGGGCGAGAGGGTCAAAGCCATAGTCGTGCTGGAGAGAGAGGCCAGGGGGAGGGTGACCGAAGAGGAGATAATGAAATATGCAGCTGAAAAGCTGGCCCACTACAAGGTGCCCAAGATAGTCGAATTCAGGGGCGAGGTACCCAAGACGGACGTGGGCAAGGTCTCGCGTCGCGAACTGAGAGAGGAGTAGCTGCAAATGGCGGCATTCTTTGAGGCAGAGAACCTTACCAAGCGTTTCGGCGGACTGACTGCCGTCGATAACGTGAGCTTCACCATCGAGCGCGACGAGATCGTGGGGTTGATCGGCCCCAACGGTTCCGGCAAGACGACCATGGTTCGGTGCATAATGGGGATTCTGAACCCCACATCCGGCAAGATAAGGTTCAAGGGGCAGGACATAACCGGATGGCGACCATGGAAGATCGTCCAGGCAGGGCTGGCGGGTACGTTCCAGGTCGTAAAGCCCTTCCGGCACCTGCCGGTTATCGCCAATGTCATGGTCGGCTGCCTCTGCCCGCGGATCACCAGGAGGGGCGAGTGGGTGAAGAGCACCCCGGTAAAGGCCAGAGATGCGCTGGAGTTCGTGGGCATTATGGACCGGGCTCTGGAGCCTGCTTCAAATCTGTCGCACGGCGACCTGAAGCGTCTGGAGGTCGCGAGGGCCATCTCAACCGAGCCGGAGTTGTTGATCCTCGACGAGCCTTTTGGGGGTCTTAACCCGGCTGAGACAGACCTTGTTGCCAAGTCCATGGCCAGACTGCACAAGGGGGGCCGCTTCGGCAGGCTTCACAGTGAAGGACCGGCAATGCTCATCATCGAGCACAAGCTCAGTGACCTGATGAAGATAGTGGACCGTGTGATCGTCCTCAACCACGGTAAGCTCATCGCATGGGGGCCACCTGAAGAAGTGGTCAGAGACCCGGCTGTCATCGAGGCCTACACAGGCAAGGAGGTGCCAATTGCTTGAGGCAAAGGACGTTACCGTTCGCTACGACACCGCCACCGTGCTGGACGGCGCGAGCCTGAGAGTGGAAAAGGGCGAACTGGTGGGACTGGTGGGGCCCA
>SL_5KL_010_SEDDRAFT_10000367_pt1 | contig 29159 bp, 21 predicted proteins | sample SodLakKL_010_SED_FD_9118 | JGI IMG/M metagenome (IMG submission 9118) | reverse complement strand
GGTATGTTCAAAAAATGCCCTGTCATCTTGTTCCAAAATTCCAAGCCCTGTTTCGGTGATCTTATAATCCTTAACGTTCTCCGCAACCCAATCGAAATAACGCTTTAGCCCTTCTTTCCCGTTAAATTTGCCCATCGAGGTTTCCCAGGTCACATCGTCGCTGCACAAAGAGATTGCTTTCTCAAAATCGTTTACTTGAAAACTACTGATAAAATCACGCATGATTGCAGCCTTGCCTGCAGCTTCCGCCATCCTTACACCCCCTTTCAATAAACCGGATTAAGACCTGTCCTTCTAAACATACAACTTACAGCTCAGATTAATCCTCCTTTACACGTTGCAGCACACCGTTATTAAATTCAACTGGTATATGTTCAATTCCGGGATCTTTGACCGCCTCACGAAGATTATAATTGATAAACGGGCTGAAAGTCGCCAGGTTTACCGGTGAAGAAATTGCATTTTCTGGACATTTAAGTTCGCAGTAAAGGCAGAGGATGCAGTTGTTGCTCCATACAGGCCGGGCGTTTTTGTCTTCAGATATATTACCAACCGGACATTCATCCATACAAATTCCACAGGAGGTGCATTTATTGCGTGCCAGCTTGAACATACGGTAATAAACATTTTTAGCCAGCCAGGGATTTAATAAAAAACGCTCTATCGAGTAAATAAAAGGGGGTTTCGTTTGCTTTTCCGCTAATCTATCAACCTTATTATTATATTGGTCCATTACTTTTTTCCCAAAATCGGTTGCCTCATCCAGCTCCTCTTTATCAGGATGGTCAGGCGAAAATTGGACTCCTCTTTTTAAATATCCTATAAAATAACCTTCTCCAAAGCAATGAAAATTTCCTAAAGACCTAGCATTTCTTGATTGCATCTCTTTATTAATTTGTTCAACTGTATCAAAATTATACGTTGCATGTAATAAAAAAGTAAAAAATGACTTTTCATTTAAGGCAGGAAGAAGCTTGAGGAACTCCGTTACATTATAGGGAAGCTGGTAATAATAGACCGGTGAACCGAGACCAATAATATCGTATTTTGAAACTGACTCCGGCCTGGCATCTTTAATATCGCATAGCTCAACATTGCAACCTTTTTCCTTCAACCCTTCAGCGATAGCGCCGGCAATTGTAGCGGTGGTGCCGCCTTTTGAAAAATAAATGATCAGAGCAGTGGACAATTCTAAGCCCCCCATTCAAATTTAATATTAAGCAAGAATATCACCGAATAATTCTGATATCTGAATTTTATCTGAATAAATACAGTTAGTCAAGGTTCCGGATAAAAATTTTTAATGCTCAGCCTTGCTGCACTTTTGGACAGAAGCCATCACCGCCGGGTAAGTTCCCATGCCGGGCGCACATTATAAAAAGGCAGTGGGCTGTAAAAACCCGCTGCCTTCGACAATCAAACTTGATTCATTAATATTACCGGTAAAGCCTGTTCAAGCCGATCAACTTTAGTAAACCACGAACTCCAACTGTTCGCGAAGTTGCTCGGAAAGCCCGTAGCTATCGATTTCCCGGCGCAACAACTCCGGATCTCCGTAACCGCCGGCAATCCCGTTTAGGCGTGCCGCCACCGTAGAATCAGTCAAATCTTCAATGTCGGGATAGTATGCTCTGAGTTCCGTGCTCAGCTCCGGTTGCATTCGCAAGTAATACTTTTGATGATAGTTCTCGGCAAGATAAAAGACATCCAGTGGCATAATCTCAGTTTTGATTTCTTGCTGCAGCTCTTGTTCAAGCTGCTTTTTGCTTTCCAGGGCTTTCTTTTTCTGCTCTTCATCGGCATAAAGGATTGCTGCCATGTACTGCCTGGAATACGCCCTGGATAATGGGTTGTGGTTGTTCCAAAAGACTTCCAGGATATCTTCATAAGTAATTTGCGCAGGATCATAATCAACCTGAAAAACTTCGATGTGATCGGCCAGGTTTTCATAAGTAGGATCCTTAGTGCTGCCCCCGGCATAGCCAGCCCGGGTCCTGTATATCCCTTCAATTTGCCCGAACCGGGCATCAGGTCCCCAGAATCAGCCCATGGCCAGAGTGGCTGTTTTCAAGCCGGACGGAACTGCCTGATCCAGTGGAGGAACCTTATCTTTTAAATCAAATTGTTTTTGCTCCATAAGCTCTGCTTCCTCTCCTTCATTTAAAGCTGCAGTTTCCTCTAAATCACATGCTGAAGATGACTCTTCAGCGCAGCCGGGCAAGTACAAAATTAATACCACCAGGCAGGACAGTAAAAACAAGATAACGGAGAATCTATTATTTAACATCTTCAATCAACTCCAGGTGTTCCTTGGCTTGTTCGTATAGATCGTCATCTTCTTCTACCAGCTCAAAATAATTTTCCGCTGCAGAATAATCCTCGAGCAAAAAGTGCGCCTGGCCAAGGTGAAAAGCGATTGGCTCGATTTCTTCAAGATTATCTTTCATTTTACTTTCTATCTCTATTATATCATTAAGATATCTTTCTGCTTCCGCCCGCTCCCCTTCGCCCAGGTAGAAATCGGCCAGCTGTAAACGGGAAGAAACTGCCTGTAAATAGCTGCTCTCAGATAAAGGCCTCAGGTACATTAACCGATCAATCATTTCCAGCCCTTCATTTACATCCACATTGTGCAGCAGCAAATTACCGTAGTGGCTTACATAACGGGGATTATAAGGCTCAAGCTCGTAAGCCCGTTCGGCCATGGAAATCACTTCGCCCATATCGGCCTGCGCACCGGTCCTGCGGGCACGATCTTCAATCAAAACACTAAGGTTGTAATAATTGTCAGTGCGGAAGGGATCCCTTTGGATACCCCTGCGCATTTCCGCCTTTGCCTGCTTTAAACTGTTTTGCTCGACAAGCTCCTGGGATCGCCAGGTAGTATAAAGCCCATCAAGCAGCATCAGGGAAAAAATAAATAAAAACACCCCGGCAACTATCCCTGTTATCCCTGCAAACCGGCCCCGGTCGGTATCCTTCATTCCGCTGCTATTTTTCTTTTTAAACCAGGTAGCGCGATCCAGGCTGCGGCTTGCTCCAAGTAAAACGAATAAAAAGATACCCACTGCTGCCATGGAGAAGTTCCAGTCAATCACGCTGTGTGCTCCCAGGGCTGCAACCGGGATAATTGCTGCCGCCCAAAATTGCCAGACCCTGGTAGAGGCCTTCTGCATGACACAATTGCGGACAAATGAGACGGCAGTGCTTACCCACAGCCCCAGGAAAGCCAGGAATCCAAGGAGGCCGGCTTCAATCCAAACCTGCAAAAAGTGGTTGTGAACTTCGGTCGTATTGTAGGGGCGGTCCTGGTAAACACGGTAGATGGCATTCCACCCACCGCCGCCCGTTCCCAGCACCGGGTGATCCCCGATGATTTGAACGGCATCCTCCATGAATTCAAACCGCGCATCGAGGTTACGATCAAGGGAATAGGAAAACAGGCGATCGTAAAAACGATCCGGCAGCATGCGGTTTAAAGTAAACCTCAGCGAACGATCAATCCCATCCGCGCTTAAAGAAACGTTTCGAGCCGTGACAGAAGTTCCCGGGTAACGGTTATAAATTTTCACTTCAAGGCGCTCCATTTCCGCCCCGGTTTCAAATTTAAAATCTTTCTCTTCCCAGCCTTCAGTGGCCGAACCCTTGTAATCTAAAAGTTCTTCATCCCGGTATTCCGGGAGCCCTCCCAGGACCCTGAGACGCCAGGCATAATCAACCTCTTCGTCAAAACCGGGATCTTCTTCCGCTTTAATATCCATGGAAAGCAGGTACTCCTCTTCGGGGCTGATCCCCCGGATCACCTGCTCTACAGTGCGTGTTTCCGGATCTTGATCCAGGTCCCTGTCAAGCTGCACCGGCCCCAAAGCCGGTAAAACAAAGATAACAAAAATACCGGCAAAAACGGCTGCCCCTGTACCTCCGGCCACGGCAATGCGCAATTTACGGCTTTGGCTCAAGTATAGTTCGACAAACAGGCCAAGGATGATCGCAATAACAATAGCAGCCGCAACCAGTAGCCAGGCCTGGGCCGGGGTTTCCGAACGAAACACCTGATCGGCCATCAAGGCCGTGGGAACGCCGGCCAGGGCGGTAGCGGCAAGGTATAAGAATGATCGCAGCCTTTCACCGGGAGCGGAGATTACAATTAACAGCAAGCTCAGGGGAACGAGGAGCAGCCAGGCCCCGCGGGAAAAGGTTAGGATAATGGTAAAAAGCATGGTCGCGGCAGGCGCCAAATAAATTACTTTCCACCAATTTTTTGCCAGGGGCGCCAGGGCCAGGGTTAACAGGTACGCCGCCATCAAGTAGGCAGCCGCAGTATTTGCGTAACCCATGGGTGAGGCAATCCTGGCCGAGGCATAAGCTCCGGGAAAATCCCAGTGTCCGGCCGGCACCCCAAGGCTGGCGATTGTAACCACCACGGCAGCAGCCAGCAACAGGTGTAAAACCACGTTTATTCCCGACGGGACAAACTTTTCAGGGCCTTGCTCATATTGGGCTGAGTTAAAATCATCTTTATTATGCCGGGTTAATTTAATTTGAGGCAGCGACAGGTAACGACAAATATCCAGGGTTATCAAATATATAACAAGGTAGGAGGCTATTTTTAATACTTCTTCCAGGGCATCACGGGTATTTACCGCAAAAAAGAAGGAAAGCCCGTAGGCAAAAAGCAAAACAATAATACAAATATCCAGGGGGGTTTCAACCAGGCGGTTATCTTTTTTTAGCAACCGGAAGTACCCCCATACGATTAGAAGCCCAAATATAACGACTTTGGCAATAAGCAATTCTCGCGGGAAAAACAGGCCACGTTGAAATGGGCCGATAAATAGTAAAAGCGCGATTACTGCGAGCATAAGAAACGGTATTACCCTCTCAGCCCAGTAGTTCACAACCTGCCACTTTTCAAAACCACCCTGCTTTTTCTTTTTTGAAACTGCTTTGCCAGGCGCTTGTTTTTTCTTTTTAGTTTTACTTGACCCCTTCGCAGCCATCCGAAACCTCCTGCCAACAGCTCCTGTTCATTTGCCACCGCAAATGGATGGCATAAAGCCGGTATTCTTTATCATTATTATGCAACTAAACTGGTAGATATTCAATACTGCTAACCTGTAAAACTGCTGTAAATCTTTATAAATACAAAAAGAAAACCCAAACCTTCCCATTGATCAAAGGCTGTCCGAAAATCAGACAGCCTTTGATCATAGTTTAATAAAATATATGTTTTTTAACCACCGGGTGAAGTAACAACATCCCGGCTATTCCTCGTGGATATCTTCAGGCGAGTTGCCTTCATAGGTGTTATCATCAGGATCGTTCAGCTCTAAGACGGCTCCTTCAGAAAAATGCATTGCGCCGCCTTTCCTGGCCCGGTTATTCTCAAAGACATTATTTCTCACTGCTACAGTTGCTTCAAAAACAGCAAAGATGCCCCCGCCGTCTCGCCTTGATTCATTGCTGCTGATTGTATTTTCTTCAAAAACCGGGTCGGATTGCTGGATAAAAATCCCTGCTCCGTTTCGTTCCACGTAATTATCGGTTATCGTGTTATTGACTATTTCAGCCGAACCACCCTGGCTTATAGCCAATCCTCCGCCATTGCTGGCCCGGTTATCCGAAATTGTATTTGCTCTTAATTCCGGGGAGCAGTCGACATTGGTAGAAATCCCTCCCCCGGCTTCAGATTCATTTCCGATTAAAATGTTATTTTCCAACAGGGGCGAAGATTCGACAAAAAGGGCCATTCCTCCACCAGACTGCCCCGCATAATTATCAGAAATATCATTGTCTGAGATTTCCGGAGAAGAGGCAAACAGGTAAAATCCGCCTCCATGGCTTTCAGCATTATTGTTGACAATGGTATTGTTAAAAATACTCGGGTTTGCCTCGTAAAGCGAGAAAGCGGCCCCGTTTTCAGCCCTGTTATTGCTGATCGTATTGTTTTCGAATACTGACATTGCCTCGGCATCACCGTTAACTGCAATGGCTCCCCCGCTGCGGCCGGCAGTATTCCCGGCAATTTCATTACCCCTGATCGTTACAGAAGCGTTAGCTACAAAAATTCCGCCTCCACCGCCATCGGAAACATTCTCAATAATCCGGTTGTCCCGTATAAATGGGGAAGATTGGTGGACCATGATACCCCCCGCACGATCGGCAATATTGTTAACCACCAGGTTGTTTTCCACGGTAGGAGAACTGTCGTTAAAAATTAAAATTCCTCCGCCGTAATCAGCGGCTTCTTCACGAATTTCTCCTTCAATTTCAAACTCAAGGGCAACATTAGTGCCCCCACCCCCGGTAATAGTAAACCCGGAAAGAACGGCTTCTTCACCTTCTTCGTTTTCAAAAGTAACCACCGATTCGGCACCGCCCCCGTCTATAACGGTTTGTTCAACCACTTCGGGGTCTTCGGGGCTGGTGCTTTTAACTGTAATATTTTTCCCGTCAAAGTTTATGTTCTCGGTATATGTCCCCGGACTTACCACTATTGTATCTCCATCTGAAGCTGAATCAATTGCTTCCTGGATAGTGGAAAAATCATCCGGAACCTGGATTGCCCCCTCGGGAATATCGGCTTCAACACCGTTCCCATTATCGCATGCGGAAACTACTAAAGCCAGTGCGATAAGTACTACAGGAAATACCATATAGAAAAAAAGGTGCTTGCGCTTGCATATCTCCATTGATTTGATACCCTCCAATTTGCCTTTATTTACCTTTATGATAAAGGTTTTCGGGCTATCCAACTTGCCCAAAAACCCTTTACCTGGTGGACGTGAGGGGACTCGAACCCCTGACCTCTTGAATGCGAGCCAAGTGCTCTCCCACCTGAGCTACACGCCCTCGCAGAGGTATTATAGCAAATAGCGATCTATTAAGCAATAGAATAGGCAGAGACAGGGGGACGGGGGGTTGACTCAATCGATGTTTCTTGCTAACCTAAGCTGAATGAAGATGGGGAGGAATTAATATGCCGAGAACAGCTAGGAAAATAAGTGATTCTAAAATTTACCATGTAATGACCCGTGGCATAAACAAGCAAACTATTTTTAAAGATTCAAATGACATCCACTACTATCTACAAGTTTTACAAAACCTTAAGAAATCTGGTGAATTCGAGCTTTTTAGTTACTGCTTTTTAAACAATCATGTTCACCTCTTAATTCGGGAAAGCACAGAATCTATCAGTCAAATTATGCGTCGGCTTGGCAGTAAATATGTTTACTGGTATAACCGCAAATACGNAAGAGTTGGGTANCTCTTTCAGGATCGTTTTAAAAGCGAACCGGTAGAAGATGACTCATACTTTTTAACAGTATTAAGATATATTCACCAAAACCCTCTTAAAGCCGGATTAAGCAATAGTCTGTTAGATTATAAGTGGAGCAGCTATCATGATTACTTAAATTTTAAAGGAATTACCGATATCGATTTTGCTTTAAATATTTTTAGTCCCGACAGAAAAAAGGCTCTCAATCATTTTATCGATTTTCATGATAAAGTAAATAATGACAGTTGCCTTGAAATGGAGGCAATCCAACGATTTTCAGATGATACTGCTGCTAAGATAATCGTTAATGAGTGTAAGATTGATAAACCTTCAGACTTGAAGGATATCAAAAAACCTGCACGAGACACCTACCTAAGAAATCTAAAAACAAATCATACCCTCTCAATCAGGCAAATTGAAAAATTGACCGGAATTAATCGAAACATTATCGCCAGGGCATAAAGTAAAAAAATGAGCCAACCCCCCGTCCCCTTGTCTCCTTAGGAATGGTGGAGGCGGCGGGAATCGAACCCGCGTCCGAAGGCCCGGATACAAGAACCTCTACAAGCTTAGTCCCGGTTTTGTCTCTCACGCTGCAGGCTCCCCGGAACAGGATCCTGCAGCGCCAGTCCCTCTAAGTTTCCCGCAGCAGCGGGGGGACTTCCGCTGCAACGGTAGGCCGGTTTTTTGACACCCCTTACCCTTCCCCCGGCCAGGGAAAGGAGGGATGCGCTGCTTTTATTTAAGCAGCGAGTGCTACGTTAGGTTTGGCGTCTATAGCCATTCCATGTTTTATCCAGGTCATGGTCCTGGGCTTGCAGTTCTTGCTTCCACGACCCCCGTCGAATCCTTACGCCCCCATTTCTATATTTAACCTGTTATCTGTTTTTCCTTAAACTCTCTTTCCATCTCGCGCTTTTGATCTCGCTCGGCGATATCCCGCCTTTTATCATACTTCTTTTTACCCCGTGCCAGGCCCAATTCAATTTTCACCAGGCCTTCCCGCATATGTACTTTCAAAGGGATCAGGGCATAACCCTTTTCTTTAACCTTGCCTGCCAAACGGGCAATTTCTTTTTTATGCATTAATAGCTTGCGAGGTCTGAGCGGTTCATGGTTGAATCTATTGCCCGGGTCATAGGGGCTTACATGCATATTATACAAGAAAAGTTCTCCNCCTTCAACCTTTGCNTAGCTATCTTTAAGGTTAACCCTGGCATTACGAATAGACTTNACCTCGGTGCCGGTCAAGACTATTCCAGCTTCATAGCTCTCTTCGATGTGAAAGTCATGTCTTGCTTTACGGTTTTTACTAATAACTTTCTCCATGTTTACCTCCAGGCACTTGAATACGCCATAATCCAGGTTGAAAGCAGATCAAAATACTATTTAGAAGATATCTCGTTTCCCCATTTTTCTTCATAAACAATTTCTTCCAATTCCTTGCGCGGTTTGGGAGAAGGATCTTTTTCCGGGTAACCCAGTGGAGTTAAGGCTACCACCCTGTAATCTTCGGGCACCTCACAAGCTTCACGGACCCTGGACTCATCAAACCAGGCTATCCAGCAGGTGCCCAGTCCTTCAGCATGTGCGGCCAGCATCAGCTGCTGCATCGCCAACCCCGAATCAAGCAGGTAGTAATCTTTACCATCCTGTTTGCCAGATGCTTCCGGGTCCGCGCACAGGACAATCACGGCAGGCGCTGCTTGGCCGATCGCCTTTCTCGCAGGGTTGCTTTCAGGCATGCTTTCCGCCAATTTTTCTTTTCTTTCCGGATCTTTAACCACGATAAATCTCCAGCACTGCTTGTTGCTCCAGGAAGGGGCTAACCGCCCTGCATCAAGTATACGTTCCAGCTTATCTTGCGGCACCGGGTCGCCCATGAACTTCCTTACGCTTCTTCTTTCCTGCAAGGTCTTATAAATATCCATTTAATTTCCTCCTTCTTATTTTAATGTCCGCGGGCAGCTGATACATGTAAAAACAGCTAGTTATGCTGCAGGCAATTATTGCTTCTTTCATTGTAAATAATACCATCTTTGCTCCGGTGATGTCATCCATCCCTGATCAACCATTCTACCCTTCCGATACTCCGGAACTTTCGCTTGATTCCACAGGGGCAAATGCCACCCTGCCTTCTTCTTTGCTGGCCCTGATCACCTGCACCTGGATGGTGTCGCCAAGCCGGTAAGTTTTGCGGGTCCTTTCGCCGACCAGGTTCGCCGCTTTTTCATTGTATACATAGTAATCGTCTGTCAGCTCGGTAACCGGTACCATCCCTTCTACCGTATTATCAAGTTCGACGAAAAAGCCAAAGTTGGTAACGCCATTGATAATCCCCGTATATATTTCTCCCAGCTTTTGTTCCATGTACTGGGCTTTTTTAATATCCAGGCTGGCCCTTTCAGCATCAATCGCCGCCCGTTCTCTTTCCGAGGATTGTTGGGCAATCCCGGGCAACCTGCCCTGCAATCGCTTAAGTTTACTGCCGCTAAAACCTTCTGCAGAAAGGTGTTTTTTAAGAATCCGGTGGACAACCAGGTCCGGATACCGCCTTATCGGTGAAGTAAAATGGCAATAGCATTCTGAGGCCAGGCCATAATGGCCTTCATTCGAGGCACTGTAACATGCCTGCGGCAGCGACCTCAGGATTAAATAGCGGACCAGCTTTTCAGTTTTCTCACCCCTGGTCTCATCCAGGAGTCTATTTAGATGTTTTGGCTTTAACTCCCTGATATTAGCAACAGCCCTGACATTCATCAGGGTCAGGGTTTCGCGCAATACAGCCAACTTTTCTTCAGTTGGAACAGCATGAATCCTGTAAACACAGGGCATCTCTTCCCCGGTTAAAAACTCGGCTACCGTTTCATTACAGTAAATCATAAACTCTTCGATTAATGATTCAGAACGCCCCATCTCCCGTCTTTCAATGGAAATCGGCACACCCTCATCATCAAGCTCGATGTTGGCTTCCGGCAAATCAAGATCGAGGGTTCCCCGCTCAAGGCGCTTTTGACGCAAAACCCGGGCAAGATTATCCATTTGATTAATTACCCCGGCCAGGCTGCCGTCATCAAATAATTCTGCTGCTTTTTGCTTTGCCTCTTTCTCCCCTTTTTCGGCAGCATCAAGGTAAGCTTCAACCTGCTGGTAGGTAAGACGTTCGTCCACCTTAATCAAGCTTTCGTCGAACCGGGCATCGATAAGGCGGCCCTCTTGATCAATATCCATCTGGACACTGACGGCAAGTCGCTCCCGTCCTGCCTGCAGGCTGCAAACTTTTTCTGAAAGCATGGGCGGCAGCATGTGAATGACCCGGTCCACCAGGTAGATACTGGTCCCTCTTTTCAAGGCTTCCCGGTCAAGAGGCTTTCCCTCCTTGACATAGTGAGAAACATCGGCAATGTGCACACCAAGCCGGTATACCCCTCCGGAAAGAGTTTCCAGGGAAACGGCATCATCGAAGTCCTTTGCCTGTTCATCGTCGATGGTCACCATTTTGAGATCGCTTAAATCAAGCCGGCCCTGGTCCCGGGCCAGTCGTGGGATCTCTTCTTCGACCGGTATAGTATTTAATTCTTTAAGCACCGGCTCGGGGTGTTCACCGGGCAGGTCAAATTTATGCTTAAAGGAAAGCTGTTCTGTGCGAAAACTACCGGGAGGACCAATATGTTCAACCATCTTCCCTTTTGATAAACGGTTGCCATGCGACCACTTTTCAATTTCAACTACCACTTTATCCCCGTTTTGGGCCGCCGGCAAATCCTTGCGCGATACCTGGACCGGCCCCGGGAAACGCTGGTCATCGGGCACCACATAGTAGCGCTTACCTTCCCGGTAAAGGGTTCCCACCAGGCTCCTCTGCCCTCTTTTTATGATCCCGATTACGGTGCCTTCCCTGCTTTTTTTGCTCTTCCTTTTCTTATTCAACCGCACAATGACCCTGTCACCATGCGCTGCTTCATTCATATTTTTTGAGCTGATGAAAACATCATCACCCTGCTGCTCGGGCCTTAAAAATGCAAATCCCCGCCGGTTGCCTTCCAGAACCCCGGTTAAATAATCAAGACGTTCGGGTAAGCCATATCGCCCGTTATCAGCCTTAACCAGCAGTCCTTCCGAGGTCATTTTCTTGAGTTCGGTTTTTAAAATACTTCGATCCCCCGGTTGCATCCCCAGCTCAGTAAGAATTTGCTTTACCGTCAAGGATTTTCGTTGATGTTTTTCAAGCAGCCCAGTAATTTTATCCCGTAAAATCCTGGCGGCATTCTTCCTTTTTTTCAAAGCTATCTCTCCGCTTCCTTTAACAATACAATAGTCTATCTTTACCTGTTAATGCTCAGGTACCTTTATCCTGTAAATTAAAAGGCAGAGGCCTTATTTTGGGCTCCCTGCCGTTAAAACCAGTTTTGGTCCACCGTGCCAACGGCACAGCACTAAATTAGTTAACCACTACAAGGACAATTGTAACCAGCATGTATCCAATAGCTATATAGGTGGTTATTTTGCCCAGGATCTGATCTAGCCCTTTCTTTTTACCAATAAGCGACTGGGCGCCACCGGCAATTTCGCCAAGTCCCGCGCTCCGTCCCGACTGCAGAAGAACTACTGCAATCAGGCTGAGACACAAAATTATATAAATGATATTGAACACAGTACCAATCATGTCCCTAAACCTCCATCATCCTGCATTATCGTTGCGTAAATTTATTATTCCCGCTAACCAAGAATAACTTCTATCAATCCAAGCAAGAGATATTCTAACACATCACGAAGTTCTTGTAAATGAAAAATACGCTGCTGAGCTCTAAAGATTACCGGTTTTTACCGGGAATTTGCATATAAACACCCGCATAACCGGCTGCCGCTCCCAGCGCCGCTTCAATTCTCAATAACTGGTTATACTTGGCAACCCGGTCTATCCGGGAAGGGGCCCCGGTCTTAATTAAACCGGCATTGGTGCCCACGGCGAGATCGGCAATGAAGCTGTCGCCTGTTTCACCGGATCGGTGGGAAACCATACACCAGTAACCGGAACGGCGGGCAAGGGCCATGGTCTCCAGGGTTTCACTTAAAGTGCCGATTTGATTCAATTTAACCAAAACTGCATTAGCCGTAGATGAATCTACTCCTTTTTTTAAGCGGTGCGAGCTGGTAACAAAAAGGTCGTCACCAACCAGCATAATTTTATCGCCTAATTTTTCAGTTAAACTTTTCCAGCCTTCCCAATCATCTTCATCCAGCCCATCTTCAATCGATATCAGCGGATAACGTTCCACAAGCGACCGGTAATAATCAATCAATTCCGGGGCAGAGTAATTTTTCCCCTCCAGCTGGTAAGACCCTTCATTATAAAATTCGGTAGCCGCAGCATCCAGGGCGAGAAAAATTTCTTCCCCTGACCGGTAGCCGGCAGCCTCGATTGCTTCTAAAATCAAATCCAGGGCCTCTTCACTCGACTGCAGGTTGGGTGCAAAACCTCCTTCATCGCCCACACTGGTATTTAGGCCCCGTTTTTTCAAAATGTCTTTTAACTGGTGAAATACTTCCGTTCCCATTTGTAAGGCCCTTGAAAATGAATTTGCTCCAAGTGGGACAATCATGAATTCCTGGATATCCATATTATTGTCAGCATGCTCACCGCCGTTCAATATGTTCATAAAGGGTACCGGCAACACACCGGCCTGGAGCCCGCCAATGTACCGGTAGAGCGGCAAATCCAGCATCGCCGCCCCTGCCCTGGCCAGGGCCAGGGAAACTCCGAGGATCGCATTTGCTCCCAGGCGGGATTTATTCTCCGTATCGTCCAGTTCAACCATAAGCCGATCAAGTTGTCTCTGTTCAAGAACATTAGAACCAAAAAGCTCCGGGGCCAGGATTTCATTGACATGCTGCACAGCCGTCAGTACCCCCTTACCACGGTAACGCCCCTCATCTTCGTCTCGCAGTTCAACTGCTTCAAAGGCCCCGGTTGAAGCCCCGGAAGGGACAGCCGCCCTGCCGGTCCATCCCCCCTGCAGCCAAACATCAACTTCCAGGGTCGGGTTCCCCCGGGAATCCAAAATTTCCCGGGCTTCAATCTTCCGGATGCGATCTTCCATAATAATCCCTCCCTGCGGTTATACTTTTATCAGCCAACAAGCTTTTCCCGGTCATGTCGCCGGGAATATCCAGGCCGGCTAAATCCAATATTGTGGGGGCCACATCGGCAAGAATGCCGCTTTCCTGCAAGACAGGTAAAGGTTTATCCTTTTTGCCAAGCATAATAAAAGGAACCGGGTTAGAGCTGTGTGCCGTCAGGGTGTCCCCCTCCGGATCTTTCATTTCTTCCGCATTGCCGTGATCGCCCACAATCAGGATTTTCCAGCCAAGAGGCAGGGCTTCTTCGGCAATTCTTCCCAGCCCATGATCAACAGCTTCCACCGCTGAAATCGCTGCCTGCAAGTTGCCGGTATGGCCTACCATGTCCATATTAGCAAAGTTCGCCACGATCAGGGCATGTTGGTTTTTTTGCACAGTTTCAATAATCTTATCCGTAACTCGCGGAGCGCTCATTTCCGGCTGCAGATCATAGGTGGCAACCCGGGGTGATGGGACCATGATCCGCTCTTCCTTGGGAAAAGGTTCTTCCCTGCCCCCGTTAAAAAAGAAAGTAACGTGAGCATATTTCTCCGTTTCAGCTATTCTCATCTGGGCAAGGTTTTGCCGGGAATAGACTTCCCCAAGGGTAAAGAGGAGGTCGTCCAGGGTAAAAGCGACCGGTACCGGTTTTTCCCGGTCATACTCTGTCATGGTTACCAGGTAAGGGTTGGGGGGAGCGAAACCACGGTCGAAATGGGAGAATTCCCGGTCAATAAAGGTGCTTGTAATTTGCCTGGCCCGATCCGGGCGAAAGTTAAAGAAAATCAGGCTATCTTCAGACTTTACGGAAGTTAAAGGGTTACCCTCTTGGTCAACAATTACGGTGGGCTGGACAAATTCATCTGCTTCGCCCCTGCTATAAGCCTCATCTAAAGCTTCAAGCGAATTTTTCGCTTTAAAGCCCTCTCCTGCCGTATAAGCACGGTAAGCCCGCTCTGTCCTCTCCCAGCGGTGGTCACGATCCATAGCGTAATAGCGCCCGCAAACAGTGGCCACCCGGCCGTTTAAGTGATCACGGGCTCTGTGTTCCAATTTTTCCAGGAAAGGCCTGGCTCCAAACGGCACTGTATCCCTACCATCAAGAATAGCATGGACATAAACTTGATTAATCTTTTGTCTGTCGGCCATCTCCAAAAGGGCAAGCAGGTGATCAATGTGGCTGTGCACACCACCGTCAGAAACCAGCCCCATCAAGTGCAGGCAACTGTCATTTTGCCGCACCCTGTCCATGGCTTCCAGGAAAACCGGATTTTCAAAGAATTGCCCGGTTTCTATACACTTTTTTATCCTGGTCAACTCCTGGTAAACAATTCTTCCCGCTCCCAGGTTAAGGTGTCCAACTTCAGAATTGCCCATCTGACCCCGGGGCAACCCCACCGCTTCACCGGCAGCATCTACAAGGGTCCAGGAGTAATTTCGATAAAACCGATCCAGATTTGGTGTTTCAGCCAGGCTAACTGCGTTTCCTTCGGTATTATTACTGTAACCCCAACCATCCAGGATAATCAGCAGGATTTTGTCCAAACCTTAAACCGCCTTTCGGGCTGCCTGGATCAAAGCGCTAAAAGTATCGGCTTTCAGGCTGGCTCCTCCAACAAGGGCCCCCTGAATGGTATCAATTTCAACAAAGGAACCGATGTTCTCTTCTTTCACACTGCCTCCATACTGGATGCATAAGTTTTCCACAGCCCTGTCCCCGTATCTTGTCATAATTAATTGACGGATATAGGCAGAGGCTTTTTCGGCATCTTCCGGTGAAGCCGCTTTCCCGGTGCCTATAGCCCAAACCGGTTCATAGGCAATAATTAGCGAACCGGAGCCGATATCTTCCGGGGGCAAACCATCTAAAGCTCCGGAAAGCTGTTTTTCTAATATTTGTTCGGTGGCACCCTCTTCACGTTCAGTTTCCGTTTCACCTACGCATAGTATGGGCCTTAATCCACTATCAAGAGCAGTCTTTACTTTATGCTGAAACCAGCTCTCATCTTCGCCAAGAAAATGGCGCCTTTCCGAATGGCCCACAATCACGTACTCAACTCCCAGGTCAAGCAGCATCGGTGCCGATATTTCGCCGGTAAAAGCACCTTTTTGCTCCCAGTGCATATTTTGAGCTCCCAGTTTAATCGAACTTCCCGAAAGAGCTTCAGAAGCATTATGTAAAGCAGTAAAAGGCGGGCAAATAATTACTTCCGCGTCCTCAAAGAGAGGTTCATTTTCTCGAATTGCCTTGCAGTATTCCGCAGTTTCGAGAGCATTTTTGTGCATCTTCCAGTTTGCAGCAATAATTAAATCCATGCTCGAGGCCTCCTTAATAATCGCAGCCGGATCAGTATATATACGGCCGCTACAATCCAGTCTTAGACAATTTTTGCCTGCCAGGGCATGCTGTATTTTAGGCTGGTTTCCGTCTCATCGCGGGCAATAACTGTGAATATAGCAGCCGCATTGCCTGCAATATCCCCCGTCAAAAATACAGGATGACTAGGCAGTAAAGACAACCTGATTAATTGTCCTGCAAAACACTGATTCCGGGAAGCTCTTTTCCTTCCCAAAATTCNAGGGTCGCTCCTCCTCCCGTGGAGATAAACCCTATCTTAGAGGCCAAACCCTGGGCTTCCAGAGCAGCAACCAGGTCGCCTCCTCCCACGATTGAGTGAGATCGACATTGAGCAATAATCCGCGCCAGTTGTTCAGTCCCGTGGTTAAAAGGCGGAGTTTCATAAACTCCCATAGGACCATTCCATACTATCATCGATGATCGCTCAACATAAGTGGAAAAGTTGTTAACGGTTTCAGGACCTATATCAAAAACTTTCCAGGCGCCCCTGATTTCATCGGGATAAACCACCCTTTCAGGGCTTCCCGCTTTTAATTCTTCCGCCACTACCAGGTCTAGAGGTAAAACCAACCTGCACCGGCTATTTTCACTTTCTTGCATTATGCTTTTTGCTTCATCCAGCAGATCTTTTTCGAGCAGAGAATCTCCAAGGTTATAGCCTCTGGCAGCTAGAAAAGTATTGGCCATCCCGCCACCGATAAGAAGATAATCCGCCAGCTGCAGGAAACGATAAATAACCTTGATTTTATCGGAAACTTTAGCCCCACCGAGGATCGCTGTAAAGGGGCGGGCCGGGCTTTCCAGGCAGCGGGAAAGTTCTTCTATTTCCTTTTTCATGAGCAGCCCGGCTACCGCGGGGATATAATCAGTAATCCCGGCGGTAGAAGCATGAGCCCGGTGGGCAGTTCCAAAGGCATCGTTGACAAAGATATCTACCGGTTCAGCCAACTTTTTTGCAAAAGAAGGATCATTTTTCTCTTCTCCTTCTTCAAAACGCAGGTTTTCGAGCAGGATTACATCTCCATTTTTCATAGAAGCTGCCGCTTCGTCGACTGACGGGCCCACTACCTGGTCGATTTTTGTCACAGGATCGCCCAGCAGTTCACCCAGCCGGGTTGCTACCGGATCCATCTTTAAATCCGGAACCGGTTTTCCTTTTGGTCTTCCCAGGTGCGAGGCTAGAATAACTTGGGCTCCCTGGCTGGTCAGCGCTTTAATAGTTGGCAGGGCCGCTCTTATCCGGGCATCATCACGGACTTTTCCCTGGTCCAGCGGCACATTAAAATCAACACGCACCAGCACCTTTTTACCCTTGACATCTATATCTTCTATACTTTTTTTCCGGATCAGATGATCACCACCCTTTGTTTAAGAACGGCGTCGCTTAAACGACGGAGGAATTGACATCTCTTCCCTGTACTTGGCGATCGTTCTCCTGGAAATTTTAATTCCTCTTTCCTGCAATAATTCGGCCAACCTTTTGTCGCTGAGCGGCTTTTGCTGATCTTCAGCTTCAACCAGTTCACTGATATGGCTTTTTATGCTGGGAGAAGAATGATCGGAACCCCTGGTCCCGCTTAATCCGCTGGAGAAGAAAAATTTCAGGGGGAACAACCCACGCGGGGTTTGAATATATTTATTGGCGGCAGCCCTGCTAACGGTTGATTCGTGAACTCCCACTTTAAGGGCCACTTCTTTTAAGGTAAGCGGTTTCAATTCTTTGATGCCGTAATCCAAGAATGGTTTTTGAATATCAACTATTTGCTGGGAAACTTTATGTAAAGTAATCCTTCTCTGTTCGATACTGCGGATCAACCAGTAGGCCTTTTCCACTTTATTTTTTATAAAGGCCGATAATTCTTCGTCGGCCAGCCCGCTTTTAAGCATTTTGTGGTAATAGGGGCTAATAGTGAGTTGGGGGATATTAAGTTCGTTGTTCATTACCACGTAATGATCCTCTACCTTTTGCACAATCACATCGGGAACGATATAGCGGGTTTCTTCCCCTTCACCAAAAACACTGCCGGGTTTTGGGTTAAGGGTGCGAATAAACTCTATCGCTTCACTGACTGCCTCTTCTTCACAATCCAGGCAGGAGGCAATATAACTGTACCTTTCATCGGCGGCAGCCGGCAGGTAATTTTTTACAATTTGCAATGCCAGCTCCGGGGGGTTCTCCATCTTTTTTAATTGAAGCAAAAGGCATTCCTGTAAATTACGGCAACCTACCCCGGTCGGCTCAAGTCTTTGGATAACCTTAAGCGCTTCTTCCAGCTCTCTGACCTTAGCCCCCAAAGCAGGGGCAAGTTCCTCAAGTTCCCCCTGCAAATATCCGTTATGGTCCAGGTTGCCAACCAGGTAAGCTGCAACACCATACTGCCGGGGGGTTAGGGGAAGCAAACGAAGCTGGCCCAGCAAGTCCTCAAGCATGGTGTTCTCAGATACCCTGGAACAGTTTTCTATCTGGGGCTGACTTTCGGTTTCCGTAACCGGTTTCGCGCGACCATCGTAATGTTCATACCCGGTATCAATACCCGCATCCCTAAAGTACTCATCCCAGGAAAATTCTTCATCGCTCTTCTCTGCATTTATTTCAGGCTCCTGCGATTCACCTTCCACTTTTTCCTCTTCCCTCGGTTCTTGAACTTCAAGGACTGGATTATTAACCAGCTCTTCCTGGATGTGATCTTCAATTTCCAGGGCTGAATACTGCAGAAGGGTAATAGCCAGTTTCAATTCCGGGGTAATGATTAATTTTTGAGTCTGTTCTAAATGCAGGTTATAATCAAGCTTCACAATTAACTCTCCCTGTCCAAAAGAGTATAATACAGGCCATAGGGCCTGTAATATCATGTTTCCTTGATCCTTGTAGATGTAACTTTAAGTTACTAAAAGTTTTACTTTTTACATACTGCCTTTTGTAGAAACAAAAACCGGACCGGGGCCATCCTTACTATCTTGCTGCCCAGGGATCTTTTCGACACAGAAAGCTTGAATCCTGCCCTCAATCTTCTAATTGGCATGTCCTTTGCTTGCTTCCCGGGTAACCCCTCTTTTTGAGCAATTTCTCCATTTGCCTGAACCTGTGGCTGATCCCCGATTTACTTACGGGAGGGTCAAGCTTTTTCCCCAATTCTTTCATGGAAGCTTCGGGATAAGTCTTTCGTAAATAAGCCGCTTCCCGTAGAGAAGGAGAGATGTTGTTCAGACCGACCCTTCTATCTACTTCATCAATTAGTTCGAGCTGTGCCTGTGCCGATGAAACAATTTTCTCGAGATTAGCCGTTTCACAATTTACTACCCGGTTAACCTGGTTGCGCATACTCTTAACCACCCTTTTGCTTTCCAGTTCCAAAAGGGTTCCCCCGGCGCCGATAATTCGCAGGTAATCAGCAATAGACTCGGCGCTTTTAAAATAAATATAAGCTCTGTCTTTCCGCTCACGCAGGTAGGGTTTGAGCTTAAATTCTTCCAGGATCTCCTTGCAGACAAAGGCATCTTCAACACTGCCGCAGTCAATTTCCAGGTGATAGCCGGAATGCTGAGAAATGCTGACACTGCCCCCGGCCAGGAAAATACCTCTTAGCAAAGCCTTGCGACAGCAGTTTCGCCTGGGAACAACCATATGCTTCCTGGGCAGGCTGAGAAAATTACCGGCCTCTTTAAAATCTAGATAAACCAGAAGGTGGTCTATTTGTTTAAGCCCGGACAACTGGACCAAAAAACGGTTTTTATGCAGCCGTTTTTCCTGCTGCCTTACAATATATGGTTCTTCCACTCCGGTCTGCTTTAACAGGTTGAAGACACGACGCGCCACAGCACTGTCATCGACAACTATAGAGAGATGATGGTTGTTTTGGCTGATCATGTAATAACCGTTTTTTACCAGAAGGGCCTTTAATTCCCATGAATTGCAGCAGGAAAGGGTGTCGTCCAACCTTGCCAGTTCCTGTTTAACCTGCCTGCTTAATGCCAACTTATTCCCTGCCTCTCAGCTTTTATAAATATCCCTGTGTTCCACCGCCAGGTTATAACGCGAGCCCAGGTATTTCCCCAGGTCTTCACCCATTACTACCGAACGGTGTTTCCCGCCGGTGCAGCCAATTGCTATCACTAAACTGGTTTTCCCTTCCTTCACGTAGAAAGGAATCGAAAAGTCGAGCAATTCATTGAGCTTCTGAAAATATCTTGCAGTTTCGTTCCACTGCCACAGGTATTCATGGACCTGGGGATCGTCACCGGTCAATGTTTTAAGGTGCTCCACATAATGAGGATTGGGTAAAAAACGGACGTCAAAAACCAGGTCGGCATGCGGTGGTAGGCCGTACTTAAACCCAAATGATATTATCCGGATCTGCATGCTTTTATCACGCTGGTCGGGCTCATACAATTCAACTATCCTGGCTTTCAATTCCCATGGTTTAAGGTAAGAAGTGTCTATCTCTTTATGGGCCTTGCCCCTTAATTCGCTTAAGGCTTCCTTTTCTTTTTGGATCGCTTCCGGAAGACTGATTTTCCCGAGGGGATGGCGGCGCCTGGTTTCTTTAAACCGCCTGATCAGAACCTCTTCATTCGCCACCAAAAAAAGAATTTCGTAGTCTACATTACGGGTATCCATTTCTTGCAGCGCTTCAAAAAGGTCTTTAAAAAAAGCGCCTCCCCTCATATCACAAACCATGGCTATTTTTTTATTCTCTGACTGAATAAACAAATCGGCAAACTTGGAAATCAAGGTGGGTGGCATGTTGTCTACACAATAATAGCCAAGATCTTCAAAAGAATTTAAGGCATGACTTTTCCCCGCTCCCGAAAGGCCGGTTATCAAAACTATACGCATATCATTATCCTGATTGATGCGGATCTGCCCCCCGTCCGCAATTAAATCGCCCATACTTTAGGCCGCAAGTTAAGTATAACATATAAAAATGGATGGTGTGCTTTGAAAAGAGGTGCTTTTTATTCAATAATCAACGGTTTTATTTTTTCTTCCTATTCACTTTCACCTTGTAAATCTTCTCTCTGTCTGAAATAACTGTAAATAGTTTCCGCCAAACCTTTACTGATACCTTCTACTTCTGTTAGTTCACCTATTCCAGCTTTTTTTATTCGTTCGGCGCTGCCAAAATGCTTGAGCAAAGATTTGCGGCGAGATGAGCCTACTCCCGGGATATCTTCCAGCATAGAATGAATGCTTTTATGACCTTTAAGGCGGCGGTGCCCGCTGATAGCAAAGCGGTGCACTTCATCTCGAACACGCTGCAGCATCTGCAGCATTGGATTGCCGGCAGCCAGTCGTACCGGCATTTCTGAATTCTCAACGAATATCTGGTCCGGATCTTTAGCCAGGGCGATAACGGGGATGTCCTTAAAAGCAGTATTTTTAAGAGCTTCTTGCGCTGAATTCAGCTGACCCCTGCCACCGTCAATCAGAATTAAATCAGGCCTGGGCCAATCTTCCCTGGAAACCCTTCTTAGCAAAACCTCCTGGAGAGCCGCATAATCATCCTCTTTCGGGGCATCCTTGATATTAAAGCGCCGGTAATCTTGTTTAGACTGCCTGCCGTCAATAAATACAACCATCGCTCCCACCGGTTCGCTGCCCCGCAGGTGGGAAATATCGTATCCCTCAATTCTACCCGGTGGGTTGTTTAAGCCCACCAGGCGGCCCAGTTCTTTAAGGGGCTGCTCGTTCCTTTTAATTCTTTGCTCTTCGTCTTCTTCCAGGCGAAGGACACAGTTGCGCCTGGCCAGTTCGACCATTTTTTTAAGCGGCCCCCGTTTGGGAACCTTGAGGTTTACTCTCTTTTCAGCTCTCACTTTCAAAAATTCTCTCAGCAGATCGGCATCGGCGGGTTGATCTGAAACCACGATTTCTCCAGGAACACTTTCAACCCGGTTGTAGTAATTCTTGATGAACGAGGCCATAACTTCCTCATCCTCAACTTCCTCGGCGCCGACCAGGGGGTAATGATCCTGGCTAAGCAGTTTGCCCCCCCTGACCTGGAACAGGTGAACTGCCGAACGGTTGTCATGGCGGCCCAGGGCCAGGATGTCCCTTTCAGCCTCTTCCTCGCTGACAGCCATCTTCTGCTGTTGCCCGGCAACCCGGTGCAGCGATTGTAACCGGTCCCGCAGGGTGGCGGCTTCCTCGAACAGTTGATTCCCGGCCGCTTCGTCCATTTGCTTCTTTAGTCTATCCTGCAGCTCGCTATAACGGCCCTGCAGAAATAAAAGCGCTTGTTTAACCATGTGGTTATACTGTTCGGGTGAAACCGCTTCTTCTCCACGGCACGGGGCCAGGCAACGCTTCATCTGGAAATTTAGACAGGGCCTTTCGGGGGCCGGGGCGCCATCTAAAGGCTGACGGCAGCGACGTAAAGGAAAAACGGACCCGAGGAATTTCATTGTTTCACGCACTGCGCCCACATCTGTAAAGGGGCCAAAACGGTGCTCCTCCCTGTCCGAAGCAGGCTGATAACGGGCCCGTTTGCCGCCAAGTTGCGAAAGCCGCAGGAGTTCCAGGCGGGGATAAAGTTCCGGGGTGATTATCAGGTACGGGTAATCCTTGTCGTCTTTAAGATTCACATTATAACGGGGCCTGTATTCTTTAATTAAATTGCATTCCAGGATTAACGCTTCTACTTCCGAATCGGTTACCACGAAATCGATATCGGCCAGGTTTGCCTGTAAAGAGCGCAGACGCGGTGAACTTTGGCCGTTATCGGTAAAATATGAACGCACCCTTTGCCGCAAAGAAACAGCCTTACCAACATAAATAACCTTATCATTGCTGTCCTTAAAAATATAAACCCCCGGCAATTCAGGCACCTGCTTGATTTTCTCTCTTAAAAGCTCAAGCACAATTCATCCCTCCACGAAAAGTTGTCAGGGGGACGGGGTTGTTGACAACTTTTTAGTGGTCTTAGACCAAACTTACGATTCACAGGGGTTAAAAAATGTCAAAGGGAGTTGCCAAATTGACAGCTCCCATAACAGCCGCCCAGATCTTTTGCCGTCGACCGGATCCTTAAATAATTAAGAATTAAAGCCTACAAATCTACAGCCTGCTCCCTACCGGGAAACAAGGCCCCGGAAAGCCATTTTCCGGTATATGATTTCTTAAAGGAAGCCACTTCTTCGGGAGTACCGGTTGCAACAACCCAACCGCCTTCATCGCCGCCTTCCGGGCCTAAATCAATCAAATGATCGGCTCTTTTCAAGACTTCCAAATTATGCTCAATAACCAGCACGGTATTACCGCTATCCACAAGGCGATCCAAAATTACAAGCAGTTTGTTTATATCGTCAAGATGCAGCCCGGTGGTAGGTTCATCCAAGATATATAAACTGCGGCCGTTGCTGCGCCTGGACAATTCCGTTGCCAGTTTTACACGCTGAGCTTCCCCACCCGATAGCGTGGTCGCCGGCTGACCCAACCTGATATAGCCAAGGCCAACATCATAAAGCAGCTGCATTTTACGCTGGACCTTGGGAATAGCGGAAAAGAAATCGAGGGCTTCTTCCACATTCATATCCAATACATCTGCAATGCTGTTCCCCTTGTATAAAACTTCCAAAGTTTCCCGGTTATATCGTTTCCCCCGGCACACTTCACAGGGAACATACACATCGGGTAGAAAGTGCATCTCAATTCTTAAGATACCATCACCGCGACAGGCCTCACAGCGGCCACCTTTGACGTTAAAGCTAAATCGTCCCGGCTTATAGCCACGGCGGCGGGCTTCGGGGGTTTTGGAAAAAAGCTCTCGAATACCGTCAAATAATCCGGTGTAAGTAGCCGGATTGGATCTCGGAGTTCGACCGATGGGGGACTGGTCAATAACAATAACTTTGTCAAGATGCTCTACCCCTTCCAATCCGCGGTGATCTCCCGCTCTTTCCCGGGAGCGATGCAGTTTGCGGGCTAAAGCCTGGGCTAATATTTCATTTACCAGGGTGCTTTTGCCGGACCCGGAAACCCCGGATACACAGACAAAATTGCCAAGCGGTATCTGAACATCAATATCTTTAAGGTTATGTTCTCTGGCCCCCAGCACCTTAAGGTACCGCTGGTCGGAATCCCTTCTATTGTCAGGAACAGGGACTTCTTTCCGACCGGCCAGGTAATCGCCGGTCACAGAACTTGAAGAACCAATTATTTGTTCCACATTCCCCTGGGCCACAATTTTTCCCCCGGCGGCCCCGGCCCCGGGACCAATATCAATAATATGGTCTGCGCTGCGAATAGTCCCTTCATCGTGTTCCACAACCAGTACAGTATTGCCAAGATCGCGCAGATCTTTCAGAGTTTTAATTAACCGGGCATTGTCCCTTTGATGCAAGCCGATAGTCGGCTCATCAAGAATATAGATTACCCCGGTGAGTCCGGAGCCAATCTGGGTGGCCAGCCTGATGCGCTGGGCTTCCCCTCCTGAAAGAGTAGCCGCCGCCCGGTCAAGATTCAAATACTGTAAGCCAACATTGTGTAAGAACTTTAACCTTTCCCCGATCTCTTTCAAAACCTGGCGGGCTATTTGGGTTTCACGTTTAGAAAGCTGTAACTGATTAAAAAATTCAGCAACCTGTTCCACCGTAAGCGCCGAAACTTCCGCAATATTATAGCCACCAAGCAATACGGCCAGGCTGGAAGACTTCAAACGTTTTCCACCACATGCAGGACAAGGCCTGGTCTGCATAAAGCGCTCCATATCAGCCTTCATTTCGTCTGAGCCTGTTGAAGCATAACGGCGTTCAAGGAGCTTAAGCACCCCCGGGAATGCCTTTTTATAATGGCGGACCCTTCTGAACATGTTTACATAGCGAAAATTAATTTTTTCCGGGGACCCGTAAAAAATTTTATGCTGCTCTTCCCTGGAGAGATCTTTAAAAGGCTTATCCAGGTCTATACCCCAGCTTTTGGCGGCTGCCTCCAAAAATTGCTGGTGATAACTCTGACCCGCCCAGGGATGAACCGCGCCCTCCTTGAGAGATAATTCCGGGTAGGGGATTACCAGGTCCGGGCCAAATTCAGATTTAGTGCCTAAACCACTACATTCTGAGCAAGCACCATAAGGACTGTTAAAAGAAAATATCCGCGGACTGATCTCTTCAAAACTAAACCCACACTCAGCGCAGGCAAAGTTTTCGCTAAATAGCTGCTCGCCACCCTCAATCTCTTGAACCAAAACCAGGCCCTCACTTAATTTTAAGGCATTCTCCAGGGAGTCGGCCAGGCGCGATTCAATTCCTTTGCGGATAATTAAACGGTCAACGACCACTTCGATATTATGCTTTTTTTGCTTGTCAAGCTTAATTTCTTCTTCAAGCTCGCGCACTTCTCCATCTACTCTTACCCGCACATAGCCCTTGCTGCGCAGATCGTCAAAAAGGCGCGTATATTCTCCCTTGCGACCTCGCACCAGGGGAGCTAAAACCTGGATACGGGTGTCTTCCGGCATTCCTGCTACCTGGTCTACAATCTGTTGTACTGTCTGTTGACTGATCGGTATTTGACAGTTGGGACAGTGGGGATTGCCGATCCGGGCATAAAGCAGCCGGATATAATCGTAAATTTCGGTAACTGTCCCCACCGTTGAACGTGGATTTCTTGAAGCTGTTTTTTGATCAATGGATATAGCGGGCGAAAGTCCTTCAATTTGGTCAACATCAGGTTTTTCCATCTGCCCAAGGAACTGGCGGGCATAAGCTGAAAGCGATTCCACATACCTGCGCTGTCCCTCGGCATATATAGTATCGAAAGCCAGGGAAGATTTACCTGAACCACTTAATCCTGTTAAAACAATAAACTTGTTCCTTGGGATAGTTAAATCTATATTTTTCAAGTTGTGCTCTCGAGCACCGCGAATAAAAATTTCTCCTGCTGTCACAACCGTCCCTCCTGTTTTTCACGTTCCCGGCAACCGGAAACCCTTAGTGCAAAGTAGTAAAATACTTTTATCGCAGTAATAGCTTTAATATTATGCATTCGCTTTATGTTTACCGGAGCCCAATCCAAGAATCAAATTAATCGTATCCATCTTTAAAAAGATAATCGGCCCCAAGCATTTAATTTTTGTCATAATAACGTTTCCTTAGCACTTGACACTTCCTATAAACCCTAAAAAAACTTCCTTCTTTTAGCATTCAATTATGCTGCAGTCTTGACTGCTGATAAGTTATTAAGGGCTATCTGCCCGCAAAAAGTTGTCAACAACCCCGTCCCCCTGACAACTTTTTTAGGGTTTCTCCAGCTCGTAGATCATGTCGCGCAGTTCGGCGGCTTTCTCGAAGGCGAGTTCCCTGGATGCCTGGTTCATCTCTTTGCGCAGTTTTTTGATCATCTTTTGCTTACTGGCGGGATCGATTTCTTTCATTTGCTCAACTCCGTAGGATTCGGTCTCCTCGGCTGCAGCGGTAGCTTCGATCACGGCATGGATCGGCTTTTCGATGCTTTGCGGTATAATCCCATGCTTCCGGTTATAATCGAGTTGTTTGTAGCGCCGTCGTTCGGTTTCATCAATGGCCCGCCGCATGGAGGGTGTGACTTCTTCGGCATACATGATCACCCTGCCCTCTATGTTTCGGGCGGTGCGGCCAATTGTCTGGATCAGTGAGCGATCCGATCTTAAGAAGCCTTCCTTATCGGCGTCAAGGATCGCTACCAGGGTGACTTCGGGCAAGTCTAACCCTTCCCTGAGGAGGTTGATCCCGACCAGAACATCAAATTCGCCGAGCCGCAACCCCCGGATAATTGTCATTCTTTCCAGGGCGTTAATTTCTGAATGCATGTACCTTACCCTTAAGCCCATGTTCTGGTAGTACTCCGTCAGGTCTTCGGCCATCCTTTTGGTCATGGTGGTAACCAGCACTCTTTGATTTTTTTCCGCCCTAACCCTGATCTCCCCGTAAAGGTCGTCGACCTGACCTTCGGCGGACCTGACTTCGACCACCGGGTCAGCCAAACCGGTAGGCCGGATAATTTGTTCCACCACCTTCTTGCTGTGCTCAAGTTCCCAGGGGCCGGGGGTGGCCGATACAAATATGGCCTGATTGATTAAGGATTCAAATTCTTCGAAACGAAGAGGCCGGTTGTCAAGGGCCGAAGGCAAGCGGAAGCCGTGTTCGACCAGGGTGCTTTTCCTGGATATATCACCACGATACATCCCGTTCACCTGCGGGATGGTAATATGTGATTCGTCAATCACGATAAGCATATCGGGCGGGAAATAATCAAGCAGGGTAGCCGGCCGGCTTCCCGGAGGACGTCCATCCAGGTGTCTTGAATAATTTTCAATTCCGCTGCAGAAGCCAATTTCCTGGAGCATTTCCAGGTCAAACCGGGTCCGTTGTTCCAACCGCTGCGCTTCTAACAGTTTGTCTTCTTCTCTAAACCTGGCAAGTTGTTCATGCAGCTCCGCTTCTATATCCCCGATAGCTCTTTTTAGCTGATCGGGAGCCGTGACATAGTGGGTTGCGGGAAATACCGCTGCATGGGAACGTTCACCGGTAACCTTGCCGCTGACCACATCAATTTCTCTTAAACGCTCGATTTCATCGCCAAACAGTTCTACCCGCAATGCTGACTCCGAAAAAGAAGCGGGAATTATTTCAATCACATCGCCGCGAACCCGAAATGTCCCCCTTTGAAAATCGATTTCATTGCGCTGGTAATGGATGTCCACCAGGCAATTGATAATTTCGTCCCGGGTTATTCTTGCTCCTTCCCGTAAAGAAAGGACCTGATCCCTGTATTCATGGGGGGACCCGAGGCCATAAATGCAGGAAACAGAGGCTACGATAATAACATCCGACCGTTCCAGCAGAGCGCTGGTGGCTGAGTGCCTTAGCTTATCAATTTCGTCATTTATAGAGGAGTCTTTTTCAATAAAAGTATCGCTCTGCGGAATATATGCTTCCGGTTGATAATAGTCATAATAGCTTATAAAATACTCGACGGCATTATCGGGAAACAGTTCTTTAAATTCACTGCATAACTGGGCGGCAAGGATCTTGTTGGGAGCCATCACCAGGGTCGGCCTCTGCACCCGTTCAATCACATTGGCCACGGTAAAAGTTTTCCCTGAACCGGTAACCCCGAGAAGGGTTTGATACCGCGTATCCTGGTTAAGCCCCCGGACCAGGGTATCAATCGCTCCCGGTTGATCACCGGTAGGCCTGTAAATTGAGTTTATTTTAAACCTTTCATTAACTGCCATCAAACTTCCTCCGAAAATAAGGCATATTCATCTTAGAAAAATGCAAAAACCATGATTGCCATATATTTAGAGAAAACAAGCAGGATATAACATTACCTCTTGCCTATACTAATTATAATGATAATCGTTCCAAAGTCACTATTTTTTCCACAGGCGCTTAACCCTGGCCATTGGATCGGGCTTACGCATTTCCAGGTAAACCGGGGAATCGGGATGCGGAACCGGAATCATGCCCAATTCGGCGTAACGCCGCAAGATAGAATGAGAAGAACCTGTCGCTCTAAGACTGGCCTGTAGTGAAGCTCCAAAACCTTCTTTTTCGAAGGTTTCCTTTTTCAATACATGCGAAAAACTTTCTCCGTTTCTCCTTCCCTCCAGGAGGACCATGAAGTAACTTTGCTCAATTTTTTCCAGAAAGTCCTGGTTATCCCGCGGTATTTCACCGTTTATTGTTTTAATGACATCATCCTGCTTCAGTCCGGCATTATCGGCCACGGTTCCCGGTAAAACCTCCATAAGAACAATTCCTTCATCACTGCTGCGGTAGCGGGGCGGCTTTCTGTCTTCTTCTCTTTTCCCGTAAAGAATTAGTATTTCATGGCCAATTGGCGCAAAAAGAACCCCGGGCAAGACAAAAGCAGGGAAGTATTCCGCCCCTANGGCAACAACTAAAAGCACAACACTGTAAAAAGCGAGCCACTTGGCAGAAAAAGCGGTTCTCTCGCGGGGAGTGGAAGATAAGGCGATATCCCCGTAACCGAGGCCGGCTGCCACCGGTATGAGCATGTATTGAAGGGTTCTTCCTTCACCCGGTTCAAGGATCGGCTCCAGGATTGGCCACCATTCTGGCATACTCACACCTACAATCTCAGGTTCCGCTACCACGGTCACCAGGAGCGCCACCAGCGGTAGAGGCCAAAATCTCTGCAGCGAAAAAGCCCCGATCACCTCGCCGTCTTCTTTCTTTAAGTAAATTGGACTGCTCCCCCAGTGACCGCCAATATAAATCAAGAAAGCCTCGATGAGGTGAAGCAACCCGATCAGGACCAGGAGGGCAGGAATATGAACTCTTAAGAGTGTTTCAATGACTATATTATCAGCTAAAGCCGGAAACAGGTGCACTAAGATATGGCGGGCAAATAAAACCATGACCGCTACGATACCACCGGCATAAGAAAAGCAAAGA
>SL_5KL_010_SEDDRAFT_10000366_pt1 | contig 29186 bp, 29 predicted proteins | sample SodLakKL_010_SED_FD_9118 | JGI IMG/M metagenome (IMG submission 9118) | reverse complement strand
AGGGTCGCCCCAGGTGATTCGCGGCACAGGACAACAGGAGGCGCATGGGATAACCGTCCGCGGGATCCCTGCCTTCCACGACACCGAAGGGGGTCGAAAACGCGGTCGTGACGTTATTTTCCGCTTTCCACTCGAGGACATAGTACTGGCTCACTTCGGCGACCTGGGGCACACCCTGACCGATGAGCAGCGCAGACCCCTGCAGGACGTAGAGGTGGCGTTCCTCCCGGTCGGGGGGCACTTCACCATAGGAGCCCAAGAGGCGGTGAGTGTAGCCAAGATGCTACCGAGTCTGAAGGTGCTGATACCGATGCACTACCGCACAGATGCCATCCCGGATTGGCCGATCCGTCCGGTTGAGGAGTTCCTGGAAGCCAGCCCGTTCCCTGTCCGGAAGCACGACAGCGCCGAAGTCGCGTTGACCAGGGAGAACCTGCCCGCGAGACCCGAGGTGTGGGTGCTGAACCATGCCTGAGATTTCCGCGCGCAGCCGATCCGCCCCTTCGTCTCCCATCCGCAGGCTATATCCCCTAGCCAGGGAGGCAAAGCGAAAGGGAAAGCACGTCTATCATCTGAATATCGGGCAGCCCGACATTCCGACCCCCCAGAGTTATCTAAGCGGCGTCCGCCAGGCGGATATCGATGTCCTATCATACGCTCCATCACCGGGGCTCGAGGTGGCCCTGGAAGCCCTGGCCGGCTATTACGGCCGCTGGAATATACCGCTGCACGAGGAAGAGCTGTTGGTGACCACCGGAGGTTCAGAGGCGATCACGTTCGCTCTCAACATAGCTTGCGACCCAGGAGATCGGGTGCTGATCCCCGAACCTTTCTATCCAAACTACCGTGGATACGCTCAACTTACCAACGTAGAGGTGACCCCGATAACTACTGAACGCGAAGACGGGTTTCACCTGCCTTCCTCACAGGACATCGAACGGCTGATCGATAGGCGATCCCGGGCCCTATTGTTCTCCCACCCCGGCAATCCCACGGGGGTAGTGTACAGCGAGGCCGAGCTGGAGCGCCTCGTGGAACTGGCCTTGCGGCACGATCTGTTCATCATTGCCGATGAAGTGTATCGTGAGTTCGTATACGAGGGCACCCACCGGAGTCTGATGTCTTTCCCCGAAGCAGCCGACCGTGTAATCCTTGTGGACTCTATCTCCAAGCGCTTCTCCGCCTGCGGAGCACGGATAGGGGTGTTTGCCTCCAAGAACAAGCAGGTGATGCAGGAGGCCAACAAGTGTGCCACCATAAGACTATCGGCGCCCACGTTCGGGCAACTCGGCCTGGCCTCATTCCTCGCCGATCCTCACTACGCCGAGGTCATCGAGGGCATGATCGGGGAATACCGGCACCGACGGGCCGTGTTGTGTAACGCTCTGGAAAGCGTTCCCGGGATCACCTTCCGTCGACCGGAAGGAGCGTTCTATATCATGATCGGCCTCCCGGTGACAGATGCGGAGGACTTTGTAGGTTGGATGCTGACGGACTTCCCAGGCGAGGAAACGGTAATGCTCGCTCCGGGTGAGGGTTTTTATGCGACCCCGGGAAAAGGCTGCGACGAAGCCCGCATGGCATATGTGCTCCAGGAGCAGAACTTACTAAGCGCTGTGGCGGCACTTGAGCATGGGTTGGAGCTATACAACGCTACCCAGAAAACCGCTGCCAATACCTAACCGGCCGATGCGCCGTCCGTCAAGCAAGCGCCGCCTCGACGCTCACCTAGTGGAAGAAGGACTCGCGGTGAACCGCACGCGGGCTCAAGCGCTCATCCGGGCAGGGAGAGTCAGGGTGGACGGTCAGCTGATCGACAAGCCGGGGTCGCTGGTGAAACCTGGATCCGCGATCGACGTTCATAGGCCGCCGCCGTATGTCTCCCGCGGGGGGGAGAAACTGGAAGGAGCGCTTGAAGCATTCCGGGTCGACGCCCGCGACCGGGTATGCCTGGACATCGGAGCGTCCACCGGCGGATTCACCGACTGTCTGCTGCAGCACGGCGCGGCGCGCGTGTACGCTGTGGATGTAGGGAAGGGCATCTTAGACTGGAAGCTACGTAACGACCCACGGGTGATTGTCCGGGAGGGCATAAACGCCCGTCACTTGAGTTCCGAGCATGTCCCGGAACGGGTCACGCTGTTTGTGGTCGACGTGGCGTTCATCTCACTGCGGCTGGTCCTTCCCGCTGCGGCTCCTTTCGTGGACCCAGCCGGCGAAGTGGTCGCATTGGTCAAACCGCAATTCGAGGCAGGGCGACAGGACGTAGGGCGCCGGGGTGTGGTGCGCGATCCTTCGGTGCGCTTGCGGGTGCTCAATGACCTGCGCGATTTCGCTGCCGACGAGCTAGGTTGGGGTCTTCAGTGGGCGATCCCTTCTCCCCTTGCCGGACCAGCGGGGAATGTGGAGTTCTTCTTCCATTTGCTGCCCGGCCTTCAACCCCGGTGGGAGGTGGACCTATCGGCGCTGGCAGACTCCGACGGCGCCAATACGGACCCTTGTTAGCTGTAGCGCAACGATTCATCCATGTACGGAGATCAGCAGTGCGCACTACATCAGGATCTACGGCAGCGGTGGCACAGGGTGATCGCTGGTATAGCGCGGACACGTTCGCCCTACTACCATGAGCCTGTGCAAACGGTGTTTGTCACGGGGAGGTGACAGCAATGCAAACCCAATTAGCCCTGAGCAACCCAATCCGGCTTGCAACAGTGGTTGTGCTGTTCATGCTCTTTTTGGGAATCGGGCTAGGGACGGGTGCTTCGGAAGCGGACATCCTCCTACCAGATCCCGACGTGACCGGGACGTTGCCCGTGGAGGAAGCGTTGGCCCAACGGCGATCGGTGCGCTCGTACACCGATGCTCCACTCTCTGCTGAGGATATCGGCCAGCTCCTATGGGCTGCACAGGGGATCACTGAACCCGCACATGGATTCAGAACAGCTCCGTCGGCCGGGGCTACCTTTCCGCTGGAGCTCTACCTATGCGTCGGCAACGCCGAAGGCCTGAACAAGGGACTCTATCGATACCATCCGCGGGACCATGGCCTAACGCTATTGAAGGAAGACGATCTCCGAGAGGAACTGTCCGAGGTCGCGCTCGGGCAAGCCTGGATTGCCGAAGCCCCGGTGGTACTGGTGATGGCGGCCGACTACGCACGTACCACGGCGGTGTACGGAGACCGGGGGCGGCGCTATGTTCATATTGAGGTGGGCCATGTGGCGCAAAACGTGTACCTTCAAGCGCAAGCGCTCGATTTGGCTACGGTGATCGTTGGAGCGTTCGACGACCAGTCGGCCCAGGACCTGCTGGGCATCGAGCACTCCGTGTTGGCAATACTCCCGGTGGGCGCGCCGGACGGGTGAACACAGATGCTGGTCGTCGGAGTAGCCGGGCCGGCCGGTGCGGGGAAGACCACCGTCTGCCATATGCTCTCCCACCGTCCGGGGGTGGTCCACGTCAGCTGTGACGAGCTGGCCTGGGCCACGTATCGCCGTGGCGGCCCTAGTTATGCTCCCCTGATAGCTCGGTTCGGAGAATCCATACTCACCGAGGACGGGGCCGTAGATAGGGAGCAGCTCGGTCACATCACACTGACCGACCCGCAGGCAAAGGAGGATCTGGAGGCAATCGTCCACCCGGCCGTGCTACAGGAGCTCCGCGGGGCCCTGGCTTACCACCGCCAGCAGGACACGCGGGTGGCCCTGGTGGAGGGGGCACTCTTGCTGACCTCCCCCCACGTTGATTGGGCGGCGTTCGATGCCTTCGTCTGGCTATACGCACCCGAGGAGCTCCGGCTCAAGCGGCTGCTGTCTTCCGGCTTGGAGGGAAGCAAGGTGCGGCGCAGACTTTCCGCCCAGCGCGACCTGCAACCACCGCGGGATGCGTCGGTGTACCCGGTGGATAGCTCCGGACCGCCGGCCGAAGTTGCGGACCGAGTCTGGAACCTAATCCAATCCCTCAGCCAGAGTGCCTCCCAGCGAACACAGGACATCTAGATCCGAGTAAGGTTCCGGGCCATCGGCCGTCCACTGCGTGCGCTCATGTCCCTTCCCAGCCACGAGGATGATGTCCCCCTGGGCGGCCAGTTCCCACGCCCGGCGTACGGCAGCCCGCCTGTCCACGTGGATCTCACATCGCTCAGCCCCGTCCGGGATCCCTGCCGCGATCTGGCGAGCGATCTCCTCGGGCGCCTCCGACTTGGGGTTGTCCGCGGTGAGGAGCACCAGATCGGCCCAGCGCGCCGCCACCCGCCCCATTAACGGCCGCTTTCCACAGTCCGCCTCGCCGTTGGCGCCAAACACGGCAATCAGCCGTCGCGCGTGCGGACGCAACGCGCTTAGCATCATACCCAAAGCTGCAGGAGTATGGGCATAGTCGACCACAGCTTCGGCCCCCCGCGGATGATGGATCCGCGTCCACCTTCCCGGAGGGAGGCTCACGCTGCCCAGCTTCACAGCAATGTCCTCAAGCGGCACTCCTAAGGCCCACGCGCAGGCCGTTGCGGCGAGGGCATTGCGCAGGTTGTGCTCACCGGGCACGGGGAGGGACACCTCGCGCCGCCCCATTGGAGTGACCAGAGAAAACACTACCCCCCACCGTCTCCGTGCCACGTTCTCCGCGCGCACATGGCCCGAGCCGATGCCGAACGTAATCGGCTCACACTCGCAGACATCACCTACGGCCGTGCGGTGAGGATCGCCTGCTCCCACCACCGCTTTGCCGCCAGTACCCAACATGCCAAATAGCTTCAGTTTTGCCGCGAAGTACTTCTCCAGGCTCCCATGATAATCGAGGTGGTCACGCCCCAGCCCGGTGAATACGGCTGCCGCAAGCTCCATCCCGTCCACCCGGCGCTGGTCAAGTCCGATGGAGGAAGCCTCGAAGGCGAACGCCGATGCCCCCCGCTCCACCGCCTCGGCGGCAAAGCGTTGGAGATCAGGGGCTTCGGGCGTGGTAACGCAGGTCGTGCCCATGTCCGCCATGTCCACTGTGGTCAACGCCTCGCATGCCGGCAGGAGCTGTCCTAAAAGATGAACCACAGTGGTCTTCCCGTCCGTCCCCGTTACCCCGACGGCCCGAAGATTTCGCGAGGGATGCCCGTAGAAGAGCGCTGCCGCCCGCGCCAGGGCAGCGCGGCCATCGGGAACACACAACACGGGGATCCCGAGCTCCGGCGGGGGACGCTCACAGACCACGGCCATCGCCCCGCCGCGCACCGCCTCAGCGATGAACGTATGCCCGTCCGTTTGCCGTCCCCGTAGGGCGAAGAACACTTCCCCGGGGCGCACGCAGCGAGAATCCCAGGCCAGCCCTCGGACCTCAAGGTTCGGGTCCGCACCCTCGGGCAGGCACGTGCCCAGTTCTTCCGCCAATGCCCCCAGTGACCGCACATCCCATGCTAGCTCATCGGAGCTCGGAGAACCTTGGACAAGCGAGCATTCACCGGCAGAAAGAGGGGCGGTCCTAAGCCGCCCCCCCCCTTCTGCGCCGTCAGTCCGGCCCTGTTAGCACATCGTGTCACAAGCGGATAAAGAGCCCCACAGAGGGGCCATAGACGAACTCGAACGCGGGCGCAACATAAAAGCCCATCACCTTGAGCTGGCCGTACACGCCGAATTGATCTCCAAGCGCCATCTCGGCCCCGCCAAGGAGGTTAAACGAGGGCAACGCTTGACCCATCCCCTGGCCGACGACCATGAACAATCCACCGCCGCCGCCGAAGTAGGGCGTGAACCCGTCGCCGCCGAGCTGCACGATGCCTGTCCCCTCGAGAAGAAACAAGAAAATCCCTTGCACAGCTGCCAACGTGGTAAGGTTTCCTCTGACGGAAAGGGTGTCACCCAGCGGGAGCTGTCCGTACACGTCGAGCCCCGGCGTGCCTCCCATGAGATTCCCAAAGAACGTCCCTCCGACCCCGATCTTCAGCCCCGGCGCCTCCGCGGGCTCGTCGGCCCACACCCCAGGCACCACCAAGAGACAAAGCACCGCTGCCAACCCAACAACAAACGACTTTTTCATGTCCGTTCCTCCCTATGTAGCGCGTCATATTGCGCAAGCTTCGCATTGTATGTCCCCCGCCCACCAATGCCAAGGAGCCCGCTTGCGGGGCCGGCAGGCAGCCGTAAGATGACCCCGAGGTGCGAAGCGACATGAGCGAGGCAAAACGGACCGAGACTGTACGGGCAGCACGGGGGACGGAGATGTCGTGCCGCGGTTGGCTCCAAGAGGCGGCTTTGCGGATGCTGATGAACAACCTTGACCCCGAGGTGGCGGGGGACCCCGCCAAACTAATCGTGTACGGCGGGACGGGAAAGGCAGCCCGCACCTGGGACGACTTCGAGATCATCGTCCGCGAGCTGCGCCGCCTTGCGGACGACGAAACACTGGTCGTGCAATCCGGCCGGGCTGTGGCCCGCTTCCGTACACACGAGGATGCACCGCGCGTTCTGATCTCCAACGCGATGCTGGTGCCGGAATGGGCCAACTGGAAAGTGTTCCGCGAGCTGGAGCGCCAGGGCCTGACCATGTACGGGCAGATGACGGCCGGATCGTGGATCTATATCGGCACCCAAGGGATTCTCCAGGGGACGTACGAGACGTTGGCCGAGGTGGCACGCAAGCATTTCGGCGGCAGCCTCCAAGGGAAACTGGTCCTGACCGCGGGCCTCGGGGAGATGGGCGGCGCACAACCTCTTGCAGTGACGCTCAACGACGGCGTGGCCATCGTCGTGGAAGTCAACCCGGAGAAGCTCGAGCGCCGAATGTCGCTCGGCCACCTGGACACGTGGACCGATTCGCTGGACAAGGCGCTGGACATGGCTCAGCAACACCGCTCCCAGGGCGAGCCCCTCTCTATCGGGCTGCTCGGAAACGCCGCCGACGTCCATCCGGAGCTGGTGCGACGGGACGTTATCCCCGATGTGGTCACCGATCAGACGTCGGCCCACGACGAGCTGCAGGGGTACGTCCCGGGAGGGATGACCTACGACGAAGCACTGTCCCTGCGCGAGCGCGATCCGGACAAGTACGTGGAGCGTTCCTATCAGTCGATGGGCGAACACGTCCGCGCCATGTCGGCGTTCGCCGACGGCGGGGCGATCGTGTTCGACTACGGCAACGCCCTCCGCGCCCAGGCGCGCCACGGCGGGTTGACCGACGAGGAGGCGTTCTCCTTCCCGGGCTTCGTAGAAGCTTATATCCGTCCGATGTTCTGCGAGGGCAAGGGACCGTTCCGCTGGGCGGCCCTGTCGGGAGACCCCCAGGACATCCTCGCCACCGACGAGGCCGTGTTGAAGCTGTTCCCTCACGACCAACCGCTGGAGCGCTGGATCCGGCGGGCCCAAAACGTGGTGCGACACCAAGGACTTCCGGCCCGCATCTGCTGGCTGGGCTATGGGGAGCGCGCGGAAGCGGGCCTGGCGTTCAACGATCTTGTGAAGAGCAAGGCGGTGAAGGCGCCTTTGGTCATCGGGCGGGACCATCTGGACTCGGGCTCCGTGGCCTCTCCCTACCGGGAGACCGAAGGCATGCGTGACGGGTCCGATGCGATCGCCGATTGGCCTATCCTGAATGCCCTATTGAACGCCGTCTCCGGGGCGACCTGGGTATCCGTGCACCACGGCGGGGGCGTAGGCATCGGCAAGTCGATCCACGCGGGGATGGTCATCGTGGCCGACGGCAGCGAGGCCGCCGCTCGCCGCCTAGAACGGGTTCTCACCGTGGATCCCGGACTCGGGGTTGCCCGCCATGCAGACGCCGGCTACGAAAAGGCAATCCGTATAGCCGCTGAGCGCGGGGTATACGTGCCCAAGGTCGCAGGAGGAGACGTCTAGCCGGACTGCTTCCTCAAACTCCGCGCACGCTCTCGCCGGCCAGATCATGGGCCCAGCGAATGGCCACCGGTTGCTCGGTGGCCTGAACCTGCGCGCCGACCACGTCCAACGCCGAGGCCAGGTCCGTGCGGTGACCCGGGGAAACGAACAGCGTGCGGTTGCGGCCCGTGCGTAGGGCAGCGGCGACGGTCTCCCCGTCCAGCACCACCGGCCGCCACTCTCCGATCTCCATCCCCGCGGTGTTGAACTCCCCGCACAAGGGGCGTTTGGCCACCCCCACCGTAGGCACGTCGAGGAGCACCCCCAGGTGGCTGGCTATGCCCAGCCGCCGGGGATGGAGGATCCCGTTTCCGTCGACCAGCACCACATCGGGCACCTGCCCGGCCTCTCGCAGGCGTTCCCATACGGCAAGGTAGGGGGGGAGCTCACGCCAGGCGAGGTACCCCGAGATATAGGGAAAGCGGACCTCGCATTCGGCCCACACGTAGTCCTCGGGTTCCCCGTCGGCGCTGCAGAGGGCACACACCGCCACGGCGTGGTCGTTCTTGTAGCCGATGTCCAAGCCCCCCACGAGCGTCGCGGGGGGCAACGGCTCCAACCGCACCCGGCCCGCCAGCTCAGCCTGCTGCTCCCGCAGCCCTGCCAGGGGACGGTCGGTGGAGAAATCCCAGAAGAAGTGTGCCGTCAAGGGTTGAACCCGCGTGCCCACCAACCGCACCCCCTCGTCCGACAACCGCTCGACATTGGGCCGCTGGTCCCCGAACCGACCGCGGGCGACCTCGCCGCTTGCGTACACCACGCGGTGGACCGGAAGATCGGATCCCTCCGGCCCCGCCAGCCACATGCCCACAAAGCGGGCCACCTCAGGGTCGCCCAAGGCCTCGGCCAGGGCCTTGAACGTGGTCACCCGCCCCGGCGGAACCTGCCGCACCAGTTGTTGAAGCGTCCGTACGATGTCGGGAACGGAAATACGTCCTCTATCGGCCACAGCAATCGGGTAATACCTCAACCCTCTCCCGATAGGGGTCCGAGATGTTTCCGTCGTCGTCCTTCACCCGAAGCTGAATATGAAACGTCTGTGTGACCCTAGCCCCCGTGGACCTATACGCGTGTGTCTCAGTAGGACCGGAGGTCGTTGTTACCGTCCCGTCCCCGAAGTCCCACTGGTATTCCACGATCTGTCCATCGTCTGGGTGATAGCTCTCGCCGGCGTCGAACTCAATCACCCTCTCAGGAGCAACCGTTCGCGGGATACTCCCGAGCTTAGCTACGGGCGGCTTGCGTCGGACCTGGACTTCCGTTTGCGCGGTAGCTGTGCGGTTGCGCTCGTCAAGTACTGTCACCTGCACCTGATATGTCCCTCGCTCCTTGAAAGTGTAGGTCGCCACTCGTCCACTTGCAGTGGCATCCTCATCGCCGAAGTCCCATTGGTACTCTACGATGCCGATTTCTCCGAACCCGGAGGCATCGAACTCGACCTCGAGTGGCCGGGGTCCTTCGGGTGGATACGGTGTCGTTACAATGTCGCCAGCCGGCACTTCCTGTCGCACGCACCCACTCAACAGCAAGGCGACGCCCGCTAAAACTACAATGGGAAAGAGTTTCCTCATAGCAGAGCGATTATAAGGTCGGACGGCGGGACAATCCACTCGCGGTTCCCGCAAGCGCTTCCTCCACAAGGACAGGCGCCCCTTCCCCCCTGAGGGGCGCCTCGTCCTCGGTTAGCGGAGCGGGCTCTCGTTACCTGCGTCCGCAGCGTCCTCCTATGCACTCCTCCACCGATACCCGTCGCCTCGCGGTGCCCTGGTCGCCGTGTTCGTCCTCCACGGTGAGCCTCACGGTGAAATCACCCGGTGTTGCGTATGCGTGTTCCACAACCTCGCCGGTAGCGGTGTTTCCGTCGCCGAAGTCCCACATCCAGGTCACGATCTCGCCGCCGTCGGGATCATGGGAATCTCCGCCGTCGAAGATCACGGTCTCTTCCTCAAACGGATCTGCAGGATCGAACGAAAACGAGGCCACGGGGGGGTTGTTCTGCACGCGCACGGTAGTACTCGTCCTTCCCACACCCGATTCGCCCACCACCATCAGGCTGACGCTGTAGCGCCCCGGGCGGGCGAACTCATGCTCCACCTGCTTGCCCGTCACCCAGCCCGTGCCGTCGTCGAACTCCCACCGATAGTCGGTGATCGTGCCGTCCCGATCGTACGAGCCACTGGCGTCGAAACTGACCACAAGCGGCGCCTTGCCCTGCTGCGGTTCGGCGTTGATGATCGCGTTGACTGGCCCCGATGGATTGTTCGTCCCACAGCCGGCCAACACGGCAAGCACCCCCACGCAGCCAAGCGCAGTCCAGAGCCTGATTCGGCGCTTCACTACAGAATACTGCACGGCTCCCCTCCCCGGATCTCCACGCGCTTTGTGATCTTGTCCGTCTGCCCGGCCTCGTCAATGATGGTCAGGCTCACGTTGTACGTGCGCGCACTCCAGTATTGATGCATCACCTCGGCGCCCTCGTCGCTGGAGTTACCGTCGCCGAAGTCCCAACGGTATTCCACAATTTCGCCGTTGGGGCTGTCGGACCCACTTGCGTCAAACCACACCCGCTCCCCCGTACCCGGGCGAGAGGGCGTGTAGTCGAATTCCGCTGTGGGCTGACGGTGGTGTACAACAACTTCGTACGCTCGCTTGTCGGACCGGCCCTGCTCGTTGAATACCTGCAGCACAACTTGGAAGGTCCCCCCACTTTCATAGGTGTGCGAGACCACCGGCCCCGCATCGACATTGCCGTCGCCGAAGTCCCACAGATATTCGGTAACACTTCCGTTCTCGGAAAACGACGGCGTGCCATCGAAGCTCACCGCCAGCGGCGCCTCCCCTTCGGCCGGCCGCAGCGCAAACAGCGCCTTGGGCGCTTGTGACTGAAAGTTGTTCGTGCAACCGACAAGCGAGCCGACCAACGCCAGCATCAAAGTCCCCAGCAACAGCGTTCTTCCTCTCCGCATCACTACCTCCTCAGCTCACAGTCCAAATCTCAGGGTTACGGTCAGCCCAACCCACACACCGCTGAGGTCCAGCTCATCGGGGTTCCCGTCATCCGTTAGATCCAGCTCCCTCCCGTTGGCGTGGAGCGAGCCAAAGGGTGCCAGGCGCAATCCCCCCTCCGTGCCCAGCGTCAGCCCTTCCCGCAGCGGGAGCGCCGCACGGACTGCCAACTCCCCAACCAAGCCGCCACTCTGGTACCGGCGATCATCGGTGGCCGGAGCAAAGGGAATCGACCATCCCCCCGGCGGATCGCGTAGGGCTTCGAAGTCGCACTTGTGATCAACCCAAGCCATGCCCCAGCCCCCGGCGAAGCTGATCTCGAGGAGTCCGTCCACAAAGCCCAGCGTCACGTGGGCCAGTCCGGCGATCATCCCCACCTCGAGCGAGAGGTGCACCGGCAACTCCCTATCCTCTTCCACCCATTCCCCTTCGGTGGCCACCCCGGCTTTGAGCATCACCAGCCGTGCACCGACACCCAGCGTCTCCCCCACGGATTGCGAGACGCTCACACCCAGACCCCCTTGCAGCTCCGTCAACTCCCCTACCTGGCCGTCCACATCGCCCATTCCATTCACAAACTCGATGCTTCTGTTTACCTGCTGGGTGTATCCTGCAAGGTCGGGGAAGGAGGAGAACCACCACTGGGCACCGGATCCCACACTGAGCGTTCCGGCCCCCGCTGGTACGGCCAGCGCTGCGACTAGCAACAACGTGGTCCATCTCATTGTTCCTCGCCTCCCCTGTGATGGAGGCTACGGCCGCGCGGCGGCCGGAGCGAGGACAAGGCAAACTCTACTAAGGCGGGATTGTCACACGGCCGGGGAGCGCAGTTCCTGTGACAGGAGGTCAACTGTCCGGACGATGTCCGTGCGGCGGACATCGAGGTGGGTCACCATGCGGATCCTTCGCCGATCGGTGCCCGCGGCCGCGGGTGAGGCCAGGACCCCGTGCTCGGCCAGGCGACGGCAGAGGTCGGGAGCTGAGTGAGGGCCGTCGAGTTCAATCACCACGATATTGGTCTCCTGGGGCCAGACCGACACGCCGGGCAGCTCCGCAAGTCCCGTCGCCAACAGGCCCGCGTTTTCGTGATCCTCCGCCAGGCGCTCCATGTGGTGCTCGAGGGCGTACAGGCCGGCGGCGGCCACAATCCCGGCCTGCCGCATGCCTCCGCCCAGCGTCTTGCGCACCCGCCACGCCTGGTCGATGAACGCGCTGCTCCCGCACAACACTGAACCGATCGGGCACCCCAGACCCTTGGACAGACAGAACATCACCGAATCCACGCCGGAGATCAGCTCCCGAGCTGGGATCCCCGTAGCCGCTTGAGCGTTGAAGATCCGTGCCCCGTCCAAGTGGGTGGAGATTCCCCTCGATCGGGCAAGCGCGAGCACTTCCCGAAACCCGTCGACGGGCCACACCCTTCCCCCTGCTGCGTTATGGGTGGACTCCAAGCAAACCAATCCCGAGGGGGCTAGGTAGTAGACGTCGGGCTGAAGCACGCCTTCAAGCTGCTCGGCGGTGAATGCACCCCGCTGTCCGGCCACTGCTCGGGGCATAACGCCCGAGAAACGGGCCATGGCCGCCACCTCTACGTTCAGTATATGGGAGCCCGCCTCGACGATAATCTCCTGCCCCGGACGCGTGTGGCAGGCTATAGCGATTTGGTTGGCCATCGTCCCCGAAGGGACAAACAGTGCCGCATCCATTCCCATGAGGCCCGCCGCCAAAGCCTCAAGCTCCTTCACCGTGGGATCTTCACCATAGACGTCGTCGCCCACCTCGGCCCCGGCCATCGCCGATCGCATCCCTTCAGTAGGACGGGTCACCGTGTCCGAGCGAAGATCGATCAATGCCACCCCTCCTCACCCACCAGCGGGACAAACGCACACGGACAAAGGTGGGTCTTGCGCCAATCGCCGTCCGCACGCTCCACGAGCCACAGCTCCTGTGACCAACGATCCCCCGTGGGAATAACCATCCGACCTCGCGTATCGAGCTGATCCTTCAGGGACGGGGGAATCATGGGCGCCCCGGCGGAAACAACGATCCCCTTGAAGGGAGCCTCCTCCGGCCAGCCCAGCGTGCCGTCCCCCACCCTTATCTGCACCCGAGAGTAGCCGAGGTCGGCCAGCCGGGCGCGCGCGGTCTCGGCGAGCTGTTCGTGGCGCTCGATCGTGAACACCTCCGCGCCCAGTTCGGCCAACAGCGCCGCCTGATACCCCGATCCTGTTCCCACTTCGAGTACACGGTCGCCGGGGGCCACGCACAGGGCCTCCAGACTCAGGGCCACGATGTAGGGCTGAGAAACGGTCTGCCCCTTCCCGATGGGCAGGGGGCGGTCCAGGTAGGCCCAGCGGGCCATATGACGCGGCACGAACCGGTGCCTGGGAACACGCCGCACAGCATCCAACACGCGATGATCCCTGATACCCAGGGCCTTGAGTTCCTCCACAAGCCTCTCCGGCGCCTCGCGATAGCTCCCCTCGTTCACCGCGTGTTTACGCCTCCTCGGTCTCAGAAGAATCATGCGAGTGGTAGGCAGTGAGCGCTTCCACTGCTCTGGGCAGATCTTCGGTCGGAACCATCACCTGCACCTCGGCCAGACCGTCGGCCATGATCGGGTACACGGAGTGAGGCACATGAGTGCGGAATTTGACTCTGATCCCTTCGCCAGCCAGAAATCCGGCCAGCAGGTTCGCCTGTACCTCTCCCATCACTGTGGTCAACTTCGCCCACTGATCCATCCGGCCTCCCTCTGATCGAGTTCGGAATGAACTAATGTAATGCACTGGTGGCCGTGCAGCCACTTGGGCCCGACCGACAAGCGCTGCACCCCTTGCAACAGTTCCAGTTCGTTGGGTTCGAAGTCACGGTGGTCCGACAGGATGAACGCCGGGGGTTCCGCTAACTGCGCCTGTCTGAGGGGTACTCCGCCCTCGTCCAGCAACACCAACGATGTCCCTGCCCTGCGTAGTTCCTCCAACAGCTCAGCAAATCCCGTTCGGCGGACGCTGATCCCCGCTGTGGACCGCGCATACGCTCCTGGCTCTAACTCCGCACCCTGAGAGAGCGCCCGCCGCAACAAGGCCGCAGTCGACCTCTCGTCCGGGTTCAGGTGGCGGAGCCGCGCACCTTCCATGGTGATCACAAACTGATCCCGGATCGTGATATGCAACAGGGTGTCCTTGCGTATCCCGTGTGAGAGCAAGAAGGTCTCCACCGCACAGCGACACGCGATGTCCAACCTCCCGGCCCCTCCGGGAAGATCGTTGAGCGAGAACTCCGCATCGAGCGGAGCCGTATGACTCACCAACACGAATGTTCGCACGCCGGTAATGGTACCGAGCACCTGTCCGGCGGACCAAGGGGCCTCCGCGCACGGACAGGCGGGACCTTCTATAAACAGCTTCCCCGCTACGCTTGTGCCGCAATGCTCCGAACGATGATGTCCGTGGTGCTGGTGGTGGGATGTTTCCTATCCGTACAGGCCGTCGCCGGCATTGGTCTGTGTATTGGCAGCGACTGGTACATACCCGTCGACGGGATCCCCACCTGGGAAGCAACGGGGAAGGTGCACCTGCCTCCTCTGGTCGCCGGTATCGAGGTAACCGGTGACTGGGACGTACCGCGGTGGGCTGCCATGTCCGCGCAGGCAAGCGCTTACGGGTTTTCGGCGGGATGGTCGCTGGTGTGGGACGTAACGGGCGAGACGCTCGACTCGCTACGCTATGCCCAGGCGGAGACCACGTTGGTCTCCGGTGGCCTCGTAGCCAGTTGGGTATGGGGCTGGGCCGACCCCCAAGGTACGGGCCAACTTGACTTCGGCGCCTGGGGCCGTGTGGGATGGAAACGCGAACAGCCCGCCGGATGGGCGATCGCCGTCGATTTCGGGGCAACGCCCGACGAACTGGAATTGCTCGGTCCCGGCAGGTCGTATACGGGCCCGTTCACCCCTGTAGGCCAGCAGTGGACACTCCTTCACGGGGTGACCTTGTCATTTTGGCAACCAAGCTGGAGCGCCGAGGCCTTGTACTCGATACCGGACGGCCTGGAGCGGGTGCTTCTGGAAACCGAACTTGTGTTCGGAATGTTCCGGCTCAACACCGAGCACCTTTACACCCCGCAGGGAAGCAGCTTGACCTTCGACCCCGGCCTGTGGCTGGGGGTGGGGGGACTGAGGCTGCACTCCATGGTTTCCTGGGAATCGCCGCTTGTGATCACCGGGTTCCGCCTCCTAGGGCTTACGGTTCGGTGCAACCTGGGCGAGGCTGCAGTCGAAATCGTGTTGGACTTTGGAGGGCACGAACTCATACCGGCACCACACACCATCAAGTCCAGCCTGCAGGTGCCGGTTACTCAAGGCACAGAGTTTTCCCTGACGTCATGGTTCGGCGGTCCTGACACCCTCTGGGGCTGGGCGCGTGCGGATATCGGCCTGCGGGCTTCAGTGAACGGATTTCTGTCGCTTAGCACTGGTGTGGAAATGGACCCCGAGGGCCTGCTGGCATGGCAGGCCGGCTTCGAGGTGTGTTTGGGCCCGAGCAAGTAACCGGCGTTTGCCAGCGCGGCACTTTCGCTTAAGCTGTTCCCAGATCGGCGATGTCCATGGAAGAGAAAGGCCACGAACTCTCACTCTACCGCCGCTGGCGGCCCCTGCGGTTTGCCGATGTGTTGGGACAAGACCTCGTGATCCGCACGCTTCGGCGTGCTGTGGCCCAACAGCGAACCGCCCATGCCCTCCTGTTCAGCGGGCAGCGCGGAGTGGGGAAGACCTCGGTCGCCCGTATCTTGGCCCGGGCCGTCAACTGTACTGCTCCTCAGGAGGGCGAACCGTGCAACGCCTGCGACAGTTGCAACCGAATCCTCAGCGGGGCGTCCCTGGATGTTGTGGAGATCGACGGCGCGTCCAACCGCGGCATCGATCAGATGCGGCAATTGAGGGAGCAAGTGGGATACGTTCCCGCCGGGGCCAGCCGCAAGGTGTACATCATCGACGAGGTACACATGCTGACCGGGGAGGCGTTCAACGCCCTGCTCAAGACCCTGGAGGAGCCGCCTCCGCGGGTGATGTTCATCCTTGCCACCACGGAGCCGCACAAAGTGCCCCTCACCGTCCTCTCACGGTGTCAGGCGTTCGAGTTCGCTCCTTTGGGCATTGAGCAAATGGAGGAGAAGCTCCTGGCGATCGCCCGCGACGAGGGCCTGGAGTTGGAACCGGATGCGGCGAAGCTGATCGCCCGCCGCAGCGGAGGAGCACTCCGCGACGCGGAGGTGCTGCTCGAGCAGTTGGCGCATAGCCCGCCGGTTACCCAGCAGACTGTGCAGGACGTGTTGGGCCTCCCTCCGGATGAGGTGGTGGACAGCTTTGTGAGCGCGCTCGTTCAAGGGGATGCCCGCCAACCACTGGCGACCGTTGAGGAACTGGCCTCCCGCGGTAGAGACTTGGGGATGTTCCTGGAGGAAGCCGCAACCCACGCGCGCGATCGGATCATCGCCGGAGAGAGCGCGTTGATTCCTGTGGCCCGCGCTTTGGTCAGCTGGCGGGCGGAGCTTCCCCGTGCGGTATCCCGCCGGCTCCACGTGGAGCTGGGCATCCTGGAGCTGTGCGGCCGTCCTTGCGGACAACAACGAGAAGCCCCTGCCCCGGAGAACAGTTCGGAGAACCGTGACAACAAGGCCACGCAGCCCACCGACCCCGATACGCCCGAGGGAGAGTTCAACCCGTCAGAACCGGAGCCTTTGGCTACAACCGATCCCCAACCAAGCAGGGCCGATCCACAATGGCACGACTTTATCAGCAACTGCTACGAAGGCAGCAAGGCCCTTGCCGTGTTTCTCCAACCGGCCGGCCACCAGTTTGCCGACGGCGTCCTGCGCATCACCCTGCCCGCCGAATGCCGGTTCCATTACGATTCGCTCCAGGAAACGGATACGCGTCGCGCGCTGGAGCGGGCCGCACAGGAACACTTCGGTGCGCTACTGGCTGTACAGGTAGAATGGGAAGGTGTAATCGATACAGGACCTACACTGGAGGATAAGGCCGAGATCGCGGCCGAAGTCTTTGAAGGTGAGATCGTAAAGGAGCAGTCGGAATGAAGGGTTTTGGAGACATGAAGCAACTTATGCAACAGGCCCAGCGGCTCCAACAGGAGATGGCCGAACGGCAGCGCCAGTTGCAGGAAACACGTGTGGAGGCTACTGCGGGCGGCGGCATGGTGCGCGCGGTCGTGTCAGGCCAGGGCCGCCTGCTGGAACTCTCCGTGTCGCCCGAGGTGGTCGACCCCTCCGACGTCGATATGCTGCAGGACCTCACTGTGGCTGCGGTTCAAGAGGCACAGGACAAAGCCCAGCAGATGGCCAAGGAGATGATGGCTGACCTGGGCGGAGGGCTGCCCCCGGGGATGATGCCGTGATTCCTCCGCTGGAGGAGCTTCTTTCAGCCCTGAGCAAGCTTCCGGGCATCGGACGCCGTTCTGCCGAGCGTATTGCATTCTATCTCCTGGCAAAGCCTGAGGAAGCCCGCCGGCTGGGGGAAGCGGCGTTGTCATTGCACGAGCGGGTGAAGGCGTGTACCCGGTGCGGGAACTTCGCTACTTCCGAGCTATGCCCCATCTGCACCGACAACAAGCGCGACCGGACGACGGTCTGCGTAGTGGCGCGCCCGTGGGAGATCCAATCGATCGAACGGACGAACGCGTTTCATGGGCTGTACCACGTTCTAGGCGGCCTGATCAGCCCTTCGGCAGGGGTGCGCGCCGATGATCTGGCGGTGGACAAACTCATGGAGCGGGTGGAGAGCGAGGGCATTGAGGAGGTCGTGCTGGCTCTCGAGCCGAATATGGAAGGCGATTTGACCGGAATGCACCTTGCTCGCAAGCTCAAATCGGTTGGAGTACGTGTATCGCGGATCGCACAGGGGATTCCTGTAGGCCGTGATCTGGAGTCCGCCGACGAAGTCACCCTGGGCCGAGCGCTGCAGGGCCGCGTGCAGATGTAGGGGCGTTCATTGCCCACACATTCACGGACCGGCGACCATTGTCCGGCGGCCAGGATCCGTTTCTTGGGCACCGCGGGAGCCCGTTTTGTCGTCGCCCGGCAGCTTCGCTATTCGGCCGGCACGTGGCTACAACTCGGCGAGACACAGGTTCTGTTGGACCCCGGACCGGGGACACTGACCCGGGCCCGGCGGGCCCGGCCGCCACTGGCCCCGGAGAAGCTCAGCGGCCTTCTTCTCTCCCACAAACACCTGGATCATTCCACCGACGTGAACATCATGTTGGAGGCGATGGCCGAGGGCGGCCGGCGGCGCCGAGGAACCCTGGTAGCCCCCGCCGACGCCTTGGAAGGAGACGATCCGGTGGTCCTCCGCTTTGTGCGCTCCTTCCCCCACCGGATCGAGGTGTGGGAAGAGGGAACACCGGTGAAGTTCGATGAGTTCACGGTAACTCCAGTGCGCCATCAGCACGGGGTGGAGACGTACGGCCTTGTGTTCGAGACCCCTGCCGGCCGCCTGGGGTTCGTAGTTGACGGGCGGATGGCACAGGGTCTTGCCGACAGGTACACCGGCTGTCACCTGCTGGTTCTGAACACGGTCCGCCGGGACTGGGCCCCCGATGTGGACCACCTATCGCTTCCTGAGGCGTTGGAGCTGATCCAACAGGTGAACCCGCGCCTCGCCGTCCTCACCCATTTTGGTATGACCATGCTCCGTGCCGGCCCGCGCAAGCTGGCTGCGCAGGCCAGCGAAACGCTGGGGATCCCGGTGCTCGCCGCCGGCGACGGGACGATCCTCGACGCATCCGAATGGACATGCTCCCCCCCGGACAGCGCGAATGTGAGCAACACGGGCACGTCTTAGCGGCCCCTGCTCCGCTTGAACCCATACAGCACCTGGTCCGCCCGGTGAAGGATCGATTCGGGAGACGCTTCCTGTTCACAGCGGGGATCCCAGACGGCCGAGCCCATCGACAGCCCGAACGCAACATCCCCTAGCTCCGCCGTCTCCGCCCATCGGCCGAGTTCCCCTTCCAGGCGTTCGATGACCTCTCCCGCCCGGTCGGCCGTCTCCGGCATAAGGATCACGAACTCCTCCCCCCCGTAACGGAACACGTAATCGCTCTCGCGGACCCCCTCCTGCAGCAGCCTAGCTACTGCGCATAACACCTCATCCCCCTTCAGATGACCGAGGCAATCGTTGATCTCCTTAAAATCGTCGATATCGGCCATGATCACCGAGATGGGGTGTCCGTAGCGCTTGGCCCTTGCCAGTTCTCGTTCCAGCACCTCGTTCATGAACCGCCGGTTGTACAGGCCCGTCAAGGCGTCCCTCGTGGCCTGAACGCGCAGTTCCTCCTCCAGCCGCACACGTCTGAGCTCTTCCCTGAGGTGGCCGGCCAGGATTTCCGCCAGCGCCACATCGTTCTCGGTGAACGCGTCCTCCCGTTCGGCGACGGCTTGAAACACGCCCTCCCGCCCCACTGGAACAGAGATGAATGCCTTCCATTCCGGAGCGACCGGCACGGCAAAAGGAAAGTCGGAGATCCGCCCCCACAGCGTGCGGCCGTGTTCCCAAGTCTTTCCCGCGACTCCCTCCCCGCGGCGACGCGGGTAGCCAAGCTGCGCCCGACCGGCGGAGTTGGCCACCGGCACCAGGAATCCGCCCTGCACCAAGCCCACGTTACACTCTGCCATGCCCAGAACTTCGCATCCCGTGCGGACCACAATCTCGCACAGCTCCACCTCGCTCGAGCAACGTTGCAACTCATCCACCGTACGATGCAGGCGCTCCAGCTTGGCCGACAGGTCTTGCACAGCCTCGAGCCGCTCCAGACCGGACAGGGAGACTGCCATATGCGAAACGAGGATCTCCAATAGGTTCCGATCCTCTACAGGTATCCCGTGTTTCACGGGGCACTCTATGTTCACCACCCCAACCAACCGCTCCCCCGCCCAGAGAGGAATCGCCAGCTCGGACTGCGTATCGCTGTTTCCCGCGAGGTAACGGTCGTCGACCGATACGTCCGGTACGTACACAGCTTCTCCCGCATGCCATGCCGCCACAATGATCCCCGGCCCGTTCACCGGCAGCCGATCCCCCAAGGGCGGACCGGCCTCCCGGCGCATAACAACACACAAGTCCTCCGCATGCGTTTCGGCGATCGCACACGCCGTGTAACCGAAGATATCCCGCGCGGCATCCAAGAGCTGCGAGTACAGTTCCTCTTTGCTATCAGCCAGTTTCATGTCCCGCGCCGCGCGCTCAACGTTGAACAGCTTCTCCTGCAGGGCAGCCAACCCGGTGTGGAGTTCGGCGTTGCTGATGGCCGCCGCCGCCAATCCGGCAAAGGCCGTCAACAACCGCCGGTCGTCCTCGGAGAATGCATGAGGAGCAAGGCTCTGCACGGACATCACCCCGATCGGCGTCCCCTTGACCACCAGGGGGACCCCCAACCAGGAGCGCGTGGGCTCGCCGACCTCGTGATACCCCGCGGGCAGGGGGTCGGATTCCGTGTCCCCGATCAGCAGTGGTTCGCCTGCATGGACCACCCACGCGGTGAGGCTCCCCTCGGGATCCGCATCCACCGTGTGCTTTCCGAGCGACACCCCCCGCTCGACCATCAACTCCAGCCGCAGCTTGTTCCGACGCTTGTCGTACAAAGCCACGAAAAAGCTGTCACAGCTTATGAGCGACGTGGCCTGTTCTTGGATGCGCATTAGCAGCGGTTCCAGTTGCAACGTGCTCGTGAGGGCCCGTGAAGCCTGAAGCAGCGCCTCCTGCTCACGGTTGCGCCTCTCCAAGCTGCGCTCTGCCTGAGTTCGGTCGGTGACATCCCGGTTGATCGACAACGTGGCCTTGCGCCCCCTGTACTCGAACAACGTCACCGCGCAGTCGGTCACGTAGAGCGAGCCGTCTTTGCGCCGCTTGACCTCCTCAAACCGCACAAGTTCTCCACTATGCAGCCTCTGGACGACTTTGTCATACGTCGCGGCCGGCTCCTTATGCGCCAGATCGTGCATGATGTTCATGCCGATGAGTTCCTCACGAGTGTAGCCCGATTGCTCGGCGGCCGCCGGATTGGCCCGCACAATGGTTCCGTCGAACTCCGTGATGTAGACAGCGTCGGCCAGTCGCTCGAACAGCAGGCGGAAGAACCCCTCGAGTTCGGCCATCCTCTCCCGCTGAAGAGCCGCCAGCACCGCCACCGTGCTCTCTTCTTGAACAGGCTCCAATACCTCAAGGTCCGCCCCGCTGAAGGCGTCCGGGTCCTCAAGGTTGTCCAGGTTCAGATAGGCGAGCACGTCTCCCTCGTGAGAGATCGGCAATGTGAGGATCGCCCGGACGGGGCCGAACAGCGTGTGGAGCGCGTCCGCCAGTTCCTCCAGACCGTACGCGCGGTTCTGTTGGTAAGGCTCTCGGATGATCGCGGGGCGATCTTGATAGGCAATGCGTTGCAGCACCGACGGCGCCGGGATGGTGATCGTGCGAAGCGTCGCCAGGTCCCACCCGACAGCAGCGCGGAACTCAAAGACATCGGTATCCCGGTTGAGAAGCATGAACGAGCCCCGCTGGGCACCGGGTACCAGAGAAACCGCATGCCCCAACACCACCTGGGCAAGGGTCTCCAGGTCTTGAGTGCGATTGAGCTCCCGCAGGAATTCTACGAGTTGCTCAGAGCGGTCGTTCGGCCTCGTCAACGTCGCCCTCCCTTGAGGTGGAGACCACGAACCGTCCTTCCCTCCACATTGGACATTTTAGCCCCTAAGTGAGGATACCGACAAGGGACCCTTGTCCTATCAACCCGGTTGCAGACAGTGGACAACGGTGACCGTATCGCAGCCTTTGTCAACCGCGGCACCAGCCTGGATACTGTGGCACCCGGAACGGGAACGCACGCATATGGAGGTTGCCCCATGTCCTTGGCGCTTCGCGTAGCAACGTACAACGCTAACTCCCTCCGCGCTCGGCTGGACCTGGTCAGAGAGTGGTTGGAGGACCATCGGCCGGACGTTCTTTGTATTCAGGAGACGAAGGTGCAGGACGCGGATTTCCCCGCCGAGGCAATTCGCAACTGTGGCTACCATATCGTGTTCCGCGGGCAGAAGGCGCATGCTGGAGTGGCCGTGGCCTGCCGCGAGGAGCCACGCAATGTTGCATACGGCCTTGACGATGGTGGTCCGCCCGACGAGGCCCGCCTTATTCGGCTGACGGTGGCCGGCATTCCTATAGTGAACACCTACGTTCCCATGGGAGAGAAGGTTGACTCTCCGAAGTTCACCTACAAGCTGGAGTGGCTGGAAAGGCTGCGTGGTTATTTCCAGCGGCACTTCGATCCTCGCCAACCACTCCTTTGGTGCGGGGACTTCAACGTCGCCCCGGAGGAGATCGACGTACACAACCCTACACGGTTGAAGAATCACGTCGGTTTCCACCCACGGGCCCGAGCGGCGCTGGAGGAGATACGCACCTGGGGATTCGTGGATGTGTTTCGCCGTCACCACCCAGGTGAACCTGGCCAGTACACCTTTTGGGACTATCGGGTGCGCGATGCGGTGGCCCGCGAGCTGGGGTGGCGAGTGGACCATATTTGGGCCACGCCGCCGTTGGCGGACCGCTCAAAGATGGCGTGGATCGATGTGAGCGCCAGGAAAGCGGATAAGCCCTCCGACCACACGTTTCTCGTGGCTGACTTCCAAGACCGGCGCTAGCAGATTCGGGGCAGAGGGTCCCCGAGCGGCATGTCCAGAAGCCGTCTGCCGCCGACCTCTGTGTTGAGGACAACCTGTCCCGGCCTATGCTCGGTCGCCCGCCCGATGACCGCCGCCTCCCGCCCCGCCGGCTGACTGCGGAGGAGGGCCAACGCCTTCTCCGCATCCGCAGGGGCAACCGCCAGCACAGCCCGCCCCTCGCAGGCTGACTGCAGCGGATCCAGCCCCAGCAGATCCGCCAGGGCCCGAACCTGCGGCCGAAGGGGGATGCTCGGACCGTCGATTTCGATACCCACCCCGGACTTGCGGGCCATCTCGTTAAGCGCCGCAGCCAGCCCTCCCCGAGTAGGGTCCTTCATCGCCGTCACATTCGTCTGCTCCAGAACCTCTGCAAGAAGAGGCCATAGCGGCGCGACATCGGACATAAGGTCGCTTTGCAGGTGGAACTCCTCCCGCGCAGCAACCAAGGCCATGCCATGGTCGCCGATCGGGCCGGTAACCAACAGTTCATCGCCCGGGTGTATCCCTGAGTCACGTATGACCTTCCGGGCCACCCCGATCCCGGTGGTGGTGAGCACAACCCCATCCAGTTCGCCAGCACCCATGACTTTGGTGTCGCCGGCCACGAGCGCCGTGCCGGTCATCTCCAAAATCCGGGCGCAGGAAAGGAGCAGGTCTTCCAGTACATCGATGGAGAAGCCTGCCTCCAGCACCATGGCCAATGTGCAGGCCACCGGCTTGGCCCCCATCACCACAAGGTCGTTGACCGTGCCGCAGGCGGCCAGCCGCCCGATGTCGCCACCGGGGAAGTACAGCGGTTTGACCACATGAGCATCGGTGGTAACCACCGCCTCGCCTTCGGGAAGCGTGAGGGTGGCTCCGTCGTCTAACGCGTCCAAATCCACCGTGCCCGCGGAGCGCAGCGAAAACTTGGGCAACACACGCTCGGCCAACAGGCGGCCCATCAGCTCGCCCCCTCCGCCGTGCATCGGTCCAATACGCTGTTCAGTTCCGCTCATCATCGCTCATACCACAGGCCTCTCTCCATGCCGATACCACACCGCACACGCACCCTCCGCCCCCACCATGCACGGGCCCACCGGGGAAAGCGGCGTGCAACTCACACCAAACAGGGGACAGTCCGCGGGGACGGCACGGGCGACCAGCACTTCAGCGCAGCGACAGCCGGGGGCCACCTCCTGCCCCCGGTCCCCCTTGATGTCGTACTTCAGCGCTGCGTCCCACTGCGAAAGCTCCGGGCGCACCGCGAGCCCCGAAGCGGGGATCTCCCCTATCCCGCGCCACGACGCACCGTAGACCCGGAAGGCACGCCGCAGGAGGTCTTGGGCTTGCTTGTTTCCCTCCCACGTCACCGCCCGGGGGTAGGCGTTCTCCACCTTCGCCTGATCATCTCGCAGTTGTCTCAGCAGCAGGACCAGGGCATACAGCACATCCAACGGCTCGAACCCACCCACCACAACCGGAACCTGGTGCCGTGTCGCAAGCCTGGAGTAGGCATTCGCCCCGATCACCGTCGATACGTGACCCGGGGCCAGGAGTCCGTCCAACTCGGTGCCGGGCAGATCAAGAAGATGCTCGACCGCGGGAGGTATCAACTTGTGCGAGCAGAGCACCGAGAAGTTCTTCGGCGGATCCTCCAGCAATACCGCCGCCGTACCGGGAGCTGTGGTTTCAAAACCTACTGCGAAGAACACCACGTCCCGCCCTGGGTCACGACGTGCCAGCTCCACCGCGTCCGTCGCGGACAGCACCGTATGCACGGGCGCGCCTCGGCTTCTGGCCTGGTCGAGTGTCAACTCGGTCCCGGGGACCCTCATCATGTCGCCGAATGTGCACACGGCCACCCCACCGGTAGCAAGCTGGACGGCCTGATCCAAGTCCACCGTGGAGGTGACGCACACTGGACAGCCGGGACCCTCCAACACGGACACTCCCTCAGGCAGCATGTGACGAAGCCCGTGAGCGGAGATTGTGATCTCGTGGGTACCACAAACGTGAACGATGCGAACAGGCCGCTGGGGGGCCGTTTTCCGGAGGACTTCGGCCAGTGCTTGTGCCCGCTGCGGATTCCTCAAGAACTCACGGTCAGTCTTCATCTGCCGCCGTCAGCATCTCATCCAGCAGCTTGATCGTTTCCTGCGCATCTGCGGGATCCAGCTTGCGGATTGCGAACCCCGCGTGTACGAGCAGGTAATCGCCCACCGCCACGGGCTCGCCCAACGCATCCAACCGTGCCCTGGCACGGACTCCGTCGGACTCGAGCGTAGCCACGTTCCCGTCGACTTGTGCGACTTTCATCGGAATGGCCAGGCACACGACATCATCACCCTGGGGAATTCTAGCCGCCCTTAGTAGGGGCCACAATGGCACACGGGCACTAGGGTGTCCGGTGTTGTAGGCGGTACCATAACCGTGCGATATGCTCGCGCAGCCCCTGGGCGGAGCGCCACAGAGTTTGCGACCGGGGGAACCAATCCCACGCGCTGTGCATCAGTCGCGCCGCCTGACCGCACGGAGCGGGAACGGGCTCCATCCCCAACCGCTGAAAGGCCTCCATGGCCCGCGGCATATGAAACGCCGAGGTAACCAGCACAAAGTCCTCTCCGCTCAGGATTTCGCCCACCGACACAGCGTTCTCGTAGGTGTTGCGGGAATGGGACTCCCACGACAGCGCGTGCTCGGGAACACCAAGAGCATGGGCCGCCTGCGCCATCAGCGGGGCTTCCACCTGGCCGCCCGGGGTTCCCACTCCTCCCACCATAAGAATCGTCGGCTCCTCCTCCATCAACCTCCATACCCTTACAGCCTCCATGAGGCGGTCGGAAGATGACGTGGACAGAGCGCTGGTGATGGGACGGTCAACCGACCACCCATCACCCCCGCTCAGAACCACGATCGTCCCGATCGGCCCCTGCGGAACCTGGTGCAGGGGATCGTAAGCGCCTTCCAACGGCCGAAGCACAAGGTCGGACCCCGGCCCCACTGCCAGTATGTAGAGGCCGGCGAAACAGACGGCCAGCACGCCGGCCAGCACCCTGCTGTGGCGCACCGCCCACAGCGCACAAGTGGCAAGGATTATGCACACCCAAGGTACAGGGTCCGCAAACGCCGCGCCCACCTCAGTCACCTGTGCTCACCCCCAGGAGGTCGGGTTCCGTAGCATCGCGAAACCGACCTCAAGGGCGAGACTACCCGGCCGGCTCATGTAGAGACAAGGCCTGCGGGCCCCTCATCCGCGCCCTGTTCATACCGGTCGGAAGCACACCGCCGATAACCGTTGGCTCCCTGCGAGCCCGTCCTCCGGGAAGGGACTCGGCAGGCCGGTCGCGGTGAATGCTCAGCGCTCGCCACAATCTGCCCACCCCGGAGGCAGCGCCCCAACGTCGCCTATGCCGGCAGGAACCACAGCAACGACGGTCGTGCGGCCACCTGCGATGGGAAGGCGCCTTCCGGCATGCGTGGCCGCCAGTGCACGGCCACGCTATGCTGGTTCTTATGAGCAGCACACCCTCGCGGACGACAGCCGCAACAGGAGCCGTGGACCTTCTTCTCAAAGGGGGGAAGATCCTGAATGTGTACTCCGGGAAGTTCGTCGACTCGGACCTGTCCGTGATCGGAGACCGGATCGTCGGCTTCGGCGCCCGGAGCGCCCGTCGCACCGTGGAGCTTAGCGGCGCCTATGTGGTCCCCGGATTTGTGGACAGCCATGTGCACCTGGAGAGTTCTCAGGTCCTCCCGGCCGAGTTTTCCCGCGCCGTAGTACCCCGCGGGACAACCACCGTGATCGCCGATCCACACGAGATCGCCAACGTCCTGGGCATCACGGGCGTGCGTTATATGCTGAGCGCGAGCGCGGGACTCCCCCTACATGTTCTCTTTACGGTCCCCTCGTGCGTTCCGGCAAGCTCTCTGGGCACCGCCGGGGGCGAACTGTCCTCCACCGACATCTCCACGATGCTGGGTTGGCCACGCATGGTCGGGCTGGGCGAGATGATGAACTACCCAGGCGTGCTGGCCGGGGACCAAGAGATACAGGCCAAGCTGGACGCTGCCCGCGGGCTGCCCATCGACGGCCATGCCCCCGGGTTGACCGGGGAGCAACTGTGGGCCTATGTGCTTGCCGGCCCCCGTACGGATCACGAGTGTACGCACCTTGCCGAGGCCAGGGAAAAACTCGCCTGTGGTATGCACATCCTCATCCGGCAAGGCACCGCCGCCCGTAATCTGGAAGCCCTGCTTCCGCTCCTCACCTGGCAGACAGCTCCGTTTGTGCATTTCTGCACAGACGATCGCCATCCGCGCTCGCTGGCCGAGGAAGGACACATGGACGGCATCCTTCGCGAATCTGTGAGGGCAGGCGTACAACCCGAGCTCGCCATCGCAGCGGCTACGTTCCACGCCGCGCGCTGCTACGGCCTGCCAGATGTGGGCGCCCTCGCTCCCGGCTACCAAGCCGACTTCCTCGTCATAACGGACCTGGAGGAGCTGAAGATCGAGCAAGTCTATTCCCGTGGTACGCTGGCCGCCGCATGCGGGGAGTATGTGTCTGCGCCCACAACACCCCCCGCGCCACCCACAAGCAGCCTGCAGGTGGACGTGGGCAATCTGCGGTTGTCCATACCAAGCGGGTCCGGACGAGCGCGGGTGATCGAGCTGGTGCCTGGACAAGTGTTCACCCGCCAGACCAGGGAATATCCCACTACCTCCGAAACAGAGGTGTTGTCCGATCCACAGCGTGATGTGCTCAAGCTCGCCGTGCTCGAACGACACCGGGGCACAGGACAGGTCGGCCTGGGTTTGGTGCGTGGGTTCGGCCTGAAAAGTGGTGCGTTGGCCTCCACGGTGGCGCACGATGCACACAACCTTGTCGTAGTCGGCGCTCGGGATGATGATATGTACGCTGCCGTGCGCATCTTGGCCATGCACGGCGGCGGCCAGGTGGTCGTGGATCGGGGCAAACCGCTGGCCTTCTTGCCCCTCCCCATTGCGGGGCTCATGTCGGACCGACCCTTGGAGGAGGTGGTGCAGGCAACACACGAGCTCGACCAAGCGGCAGCGAAGCTCGGCTGCCCGTTGCCTGACCCGTTCATGAGCCTGTCGTTTGTGGCCCTCGAGGTTATCCCCGAACTCAAGCTGAGCGATCGGGGACTTGTTGATGTGCAGGAGTTCCGTATCGTCCCGCTGTTTGAACTGGGCGAGGGTGACGGCTAACCTAAGGCTATGGATGCGCTACGAAACCGGATTATCGCGTTACTGTTTATCATTGGCGCGGCCTTGGTGGGGATGGTGGTCGGCCTTTCGATCCCTCAGCCCGGCGCCGGGGTGATCGCAGCACTCGCCGTGGTGGCCGTGGTCGCCTTGGGAGGCGCAGTGCTGTGGCGCTACAGGCTGTGGCGCAGATAGCCTGTGAGAGGTGATTTGACAGCAGCTAAGGCCCCAGTAATCTGTGCGAAGATATGGCGGACGCATTGAGACTCGGAATCGACGTGGGCTCGCTCACAGTGAAGGTTGCGCTCCTCGATCAACACGACAGGGTCGTGCAGAGTGACTACCGCCCGTCGGAGGGCAGCCCGTTACGTACAGTACTCCACGTGTTGGACGAACTTGTCCCTGCTTGTGAAGACGGCATCGCTGGGGTTGCGGTGAGTGGTTCCGGAGGACGCCTGTTGAGCGAGGCCTTGGGCGCCCCGTACGTGAACGAACTGGTCGCGCAGACCGCCTCCGTGCGACGCTTCTATCCCCAAACCCGAACAGTAATCGAGATCGGGGGACAGGATTCGAAGCTCTTGATTCTGGATGAGCAGGGGGGGCGGTTGGAGCTGTCCGACTTTGCGTTGAACACGCAGTGTGCGGCCGGCACCGGTTCGTTTCTCGAACAGCAAGCCGGGCGGCTCGACCTTTCCACCGAAGAGTTCGCGCGCCTGGCCGCCGAGGCCCAGGACCCGCCGTACATCGCCGGTCGCTGCGCGGTGTTCGCCAAGTCGGACATCGTCCACCTGCAGCAGGTTGGCACCCCTCTCACGGATATCCTCGGCGGCTTGTGCATGGCATTGGCCCGCAACTTCCGCTCCGACGTGGGGAGGGGCAAACGATTTCAGCCCCCCGTCCTGTTCCAGGGGGGGGTGTCCCGCAACCTAGGGATGGTGGAAGCTTTTCGCAGTGTCCTGCACCTGTCGGAACAGGAGCTGATCGTACCGGAACACGAGGTCCTGATGGCGGCCATCGGCGCCGCCTTGGGCATCAGGGACCAACGCCCGTTCGACTGGGCGGCCGTGCGGACTGACCTGCAGGCGGCAGTGGAGTCCAATGAACACACACCTTCCACATCGTTCGCCCCGCTGTCGCCTCCTCCTACACCCCACACCGAGCCTCCCGCTCGTGACCCCGCAGCCCGGATGTACCTGGGAATCGATGTGGGATCGGTAAGCACGAAAGGCGCCGTCATCGACGCGCAAGGCCGCCTGGTGGCAAAGGAATACCTCCGGACCCGCGGCGATCCGCTGCGCGCGACCCGCGAACTGCTGGAGGCACTCGGACAGCACGTGAACTCGGAACAGATCCACGGTGTGGGGGTGACAG
>SL_5KL_010_SEDDRAFT_10000365_pt1 | contig 29262 bp, 23 predicted proteins | sample SodLakKL_010_SED_FD_9118 | JGI IMG/M metagenome (IMG submission 9118) | reverse complement strand
AGAAGAGTAAACGCATTTCTAAGGCACCGAGAAAGGTCCTCTAGTGACAATGAGGCGATAAGCACTGCAGCAGCAGAATTAGGTTTAAGTGCTTCTTCTATGCAAGCAGCAGTAACAGAAAAGAAAAAAAGGAAAGAGATTCCTCCCAGAAGCAATGGGAAAATTCCTGAGAAGAAAGACGTGGAGACCGAAGATAATCCGGTTCGTATTACCTATTTAACTGCCGAGAAAAGAGCAGCAGCTGCTTTTGAGGTATTGGGAGAAGCCTTTTTAGAAGCAGCAAAAATACTTAGAAGAGACATTATGAAAGAGGAGGTATAAGTTATGGAACCTACAGTTATATTCGATTTCGACGGAGTGATTCACTCTTATGAAAGCGGATGGAAAGGGGTAACAAATATCCCAGACCCCCCGGTTACCGGCATAAGAGATGTGATAGAAGAGTTGAGAATAGCGGGTTACAAGGTTGTGGTAGTTTCTACTAGGTGCTACCAAGAAGGGGGGATAGAAGCAATACAACGTTATTTGGATAAGCACGATATTGTGGTGGATAGAGTTACGGGAGAAAAACCCCCTGCAATAGTTACGGTAGATGACAGGGCTATATGTTTTGACGGAGATGTTACTACGCTGTTTAAAAAGATTATAAACTTTAAGCCCTGGAACAAGAAGGAGGTATAACTCTATGAAGAGCCACCACCTTGAACCTGTTGTTTGTGCATTGTTATTAGGAGCTATCTTTATTGCGTTGGTTATAAAGATAAGCTTATTGGACAGTAAAAATGATGAGTTAAAAGAAGAAATTAGATATTACGAACATAAGGTCGAACATATAGAGGATAACAACAAAGAACTAGAGAAGGAGCTAGACGCTTTAAAGGACACTATAAATAAATTAATAGATACTCTCGAACTCGGATACTATAAAATAACTAAATATGCTCCTCTATGCGAGGAGGCTATCCCGGGCTGGGATTATTCGGGAGACCCTAGTATCACAGCTTCGGGAGACAAAGTCATACCCGGAGATACAGTAGCTGCCGGTCCGGACTTAAGTTTCGGAGATGTGGTATATATTGAGGGGATAGGAAGAAGAATAGTAAACGATAGAGGGGGGAGGGTTGGAACGGGGCATATAGATGTAGCTACCCATTCAAAACAACAAGCTCAAGAATGGGGAGTAAGAAGCAGGAAAGTATTAGTAAAAAGGGTAGGGGAATAACCCCCTACCCAATATTTTTTTTAGCCTCCTCTTTGTTGATTACAATCTCATTAATAATCAACAGAATAAAAGGCACAGTAATTGCTATAACCTCTCCAGATTCTAAACCCAACGACCACAGTTGGTTGGCCAAAGCGATAAACACAACCAACACCGACTCCCAAAATTCTTCGGTTTTGAAGATAGGTTTCTTCTTACCAGAATTGTCATACTTAGCCAACAGACTCACCTCCTTTATCCATGTCTTTTTCCTCCAAACCGGAATTCTTCGTCAGCATGGCCCCCGGCATGTTCATGTCGTAAATACCACATGTCTGTTTCAGGGTCGTAAAGACCTACTTCGTCTTTCCCGTCTCCGTCCCAATCCCCGACTAAAACGTCGAATTCATTACCAGCAGGACCTAAATAGTATTCAATGTCAGCATTCCCCCCAGTGTTAGAAGTGTTGAGAAAAACTTTTGCATCTTCTCTTCTGTAGAAACCTACTCTTGTTTTTCCGCTACCATCCCAGTCCCCGGTTATAGGGACCCAGTTTCTTCTAGCCATATCCTCATCATCCTCCTCAATAATCTTTTTCTCCTTCTTAATCTCTTCTCGTTCTAACCTTTTTAAAAGCTCCTCAAAAAACTCTTCCCCCGGACAATAAGCTCTGTTAACCGAGTCAATGTGAAAGTGACCAAAAACGTAAGGCCACCTAGGCGGGAACCCATATTTTTCACTCCAATACATAATAACTTCTACAGTACTGTCCATTTGTTTTTCGGTCCACTCGTTCTGATTACTCCCCGTCCTAGCTATAGATAGGGTATATAAATTGGGGTTTACACCAGACTTTAACAAGGGCCAAGAGGGCCTGTTAACACGACCGTGGGAGTAAGCAGCATTACGTTCTGGAACCAATAACATTTTGCTCCCGGCCCTTCTCACAATACAATTGTAGGAAGCATTGCTAGAAGGGTTTTGAATCCAACTAAGGTTGCTTGCCCATCTAGCTCCACTTATATGAACGCCTACTCCTACAATACTATGCCCATTTCTACCTTGGGTTCCTTTTGGGTATCCAAAGTTTTTAGTGGGATAACTTCCATTATATATACCCATTTTAATTCCCCCCGTTCTTCTTTCCCACAATCTTTTCAGCCTGGTCTACTGAGATTCCATTTTGTTGGGCTACCACAGTAATGAGTACGGTTATAGTCTTATTCAACTCTTTGATTGTGGGTTCCAGTCTTGATAGCATGAATATAGCTACGAAGACTGGAAAACCCACTTGGGCAATAAAATCCCCGAAAATATCTAGGTCCATTTTTCATCACTCCTTACTTAGTTAATTCTCTCAGCATAGTTCCTCGGGTCCACTCTTTCGGTCTCCATCTATTAGGGTCTTGTGGACTGGGCCAGTCTCCTACCTCTCTCCAAAGTTTAATAACGTCTTCTTTAGTCACCCCCTGTTTTTTCAATTCTTCTTTTCTTCCGTCGTAACTTCTTTCAATACCCCTCCACACCCTATTGTAGGTTTCTTGAGGAGTTTCTCCTTTGTCGTGTCCGATTCCATATCCATAATAATGCGCTAGTATATACATAGCTCTCTTAGCATTTCCTCTACCCTCTGCAGTTCCTTCTGCTAAACTATTCCACATCTCTTCGTAGTAATGTCTCTGGTGTATGTTTCTTCCGAAGTTATCTATAGGGAAGTCCATCCAATGAGGAGTGATTAGTTTCACCAATGCTCTTGAATGCCTATTTATGTTATGAATAGGTATCCCCGAGAAATGTCCGAGTACTCCCAATAATGTTTCTACTAGTTGGGTCATCTCCGTTCTCCACCTTTCTTCTCCGTGCCTAGCAGTGTCTTCATATTTTTCACCCCACCTACTAACGGCTATAGTTCCTCCTGCCAGGGCTTCTAAAATCTCGTTAAGAGCAGAGTACATAGGGCTTACCATTTCTATACCAAAGGTTCCTTCCCTTTCAACCATAGCAACTATAGTGTCAAGAGCCTGTCCTCCGGGAAATGACCCTACTGCTGTGGTTAATACGTGAACAGCCATCCTTACGGGAGTAGACCATTCTGGAGCTTGAGTCCCATAAAACCTTCGCATTATAGCCGCTACTGAGAACATACCTAACCCCAAAGAGAAAAAGCAATGGAACATAGCTCTTAAAAATTCCTTCCGAGCTTTTCTTACTCTTTTAACCTTGTTTCTATACTCCTTCTCCCATTCTTTAGGAGTCCCTTTAAAACCTTTAGGAGGCTTACCCGGAGGAGGAGCGGGGGGAGCTCCAGAAGACGTTCCGTATAACCTCTGAGAACGCTCCATTAACCTATCATAAGTTTCTTTTTCCCGTGTTCCGGGTTCAGGTTTGTCCCAAGGTTTTCCATCGGGAGTACCCCACAGTTTCTTTCCTTTTTCAATTTTATTCCTCCATTCTTTGACTTCAGAGTCCCATTCTATTTTAGGAGGAAGCCCATCAGGAGTACCCCAAATCCTTTTAAGTTCACTTTGATATTCAAACCAAGCTCTCCACCCAACATTGTAGTTTTTATTTCTCTGAGTAGAGAATGGGTATAGCCCTCTAGTAAACAAGTTAGAAGCTCGGTTTAGTTCGCTTCTGGTATGAACCGTATAAGTAGGCTGGGTTCTGTTAACTATACCCATAGTTACATCGGATACGTATTTTAAGAATTCTTCACTATCAGGTTCAAGGTCTGGTCTTAAAACCATGGTTTGGTCTCTTACTCCTAGCCATATAGTTCCCACAGCAAATCTGTCAAAAGCCCTTATCCCTTCGGTGAACACTGAGATTCTGGGTAGTTGTCCCAAGAAGAACCTCCTCACCTCAGCAGACTCTCCTAACTCCCCCATCTCTCTGTGCATTTTTCCTTGGTCTCTGAACCGACCTTGGGCGGAATACGTAGTAAACATTTTAAGAGCCCATTTCTTTTTCTTCCTAGATACTGCTACGTTTTTCCAAAGGTATTTCTCATGTTCAAACTCCGTTGCAGCCATAAACAGGGAAAGGGGTTGCTTTAACATAACTCCTAGGTTAACTCCTAGAATTGATGAGTGTATTCTACTTATAACAGACTTACCTATCTTTTCCAGGCTGTCCACAGGTCTTAGCATATTACCCTCTAAGTCTCCGATGAAACTCTTAAAAGAATAGTAAAGGTGCATTAAGTCGGCATCTCTACAAGCATCTTTAAAGTGAGGATGGTCCAGCAAATATTTAGCTTCATCTACAGGCTCTACCAAATTAGCCCAAACAGCGGTGTCTTTTACGTATTGGTGGAAGTTTTTAAAAGCATCTTGGAGTAATACTGTCCCTTCCATCTTGGAACCTTTCTCGGGCTTTCTTTCTTTAGTGAAATACATATGTTCCAAAGTTTTTTGGCCCATATAACCCCGGTTTAACCCGTCTTTTGTATGTTTGTCAAGCTGGGTCATTCCGTCTAATCCAAACCCTGTTATCCTTTCCCAAAGGCTATCCTCTATGTCTTGGTACATTCCTGTGTGTATTAAGGGCCAATAAAACTTCTCGAGAAACTTTTCTTGCAACTCTCTACTCATTGAGGTTTCATTTAATCTTTCTTTTATATACTCGTTTACGTGGTCAAACATCTTGTCCGCTATTTTCACAACATCCGGGTGGTTTTGTCTTAACCATTCGGACAAACGTCCTTGGTCCGCATAGGATAGAACGAAACGGTCTACGGGTTTATCTTCTCTCCTCAATCCGTACTTGGCAATTACTTCTTTCCCTTTCCAGCTTCTACCCATAAGATATAGAGACATAATCTCTGACATGTAAAGTTCTAGTTTCTCCACAACTTTTCCAGGCTCGGGAGACAGGGGGTCTCTAAACAGTTTAGTAATATCGTAAGCATCTGCGTTGAGTTTGGGGTTTTTCATAACCTCTTCTTTAGCTTCTTTAGCTATTTTTTCAAACTCTTTCTCTAATTTTGCTAACTCTTTAGGGCTTTCATTTTTAATTTCCCCTTTGTTGAGAGCCTTCCGAGTTCTTTTCATCATACGTTCAGCAGCTACGTCTACAATAGTAGCAGTTCTTGATAAATAATTACTCCACTTAGCAACTTTTTCTCTTCCTACTTTATCAATCTCTGGCTTTATTGCATCCTCAGCTGCAAACATGTCTTTGTAAACGCCTTCTTGTCCTTTGTCTATCCCTTTATAGAGCTTTTCCATATATCCTTTATCTATACCTTCTATAGCTCTCATGATATTGTAAGGGTCTAACAAAGCAGCATGTGTTTTAGTAAGATTCTTTTCATGCTTGGAACGATAGTTCTTAGGTTCAATAGTAACTATAGCTCTGTTAGTATTTTTATACTGCTCTTTAACCGACTCGGCAAGGTTGGTGTGGTTTAGGTGCATATTCTTGGTTAAAGCTTTTATGTTCTTTTCTCTATCTCTAAGTAAACCCATTTGGTATTTACTCTTCTTCATGATGTCGGTTTGTATCGTTCGTTTAGCAAGTCTTAGCATATTTATTACATCTTCAAACTCAAACTCTGACAGAGGAACCTGGTCTAGGTAACTCACAGATTTTATAAGAGACACAGGAACGTAATGTATTCCCAGCTTATCTAGTTGAGCGGGGTCTTCGAGAAGAGCCTTAGTAATAGGTTGTTGTACTTCAGTTTCATAGTAAGATACTAGGTTCCTAGCTTTTTCTAGGTGCTTCTCTCTTTTATATATTTTTCTCCAATCCACGTTTCCTATTATCTGTTTTAAAGCTTCTTTATATCTTTTCTCCAACCCTTTACCATAGTTAGACTTACGCCACCAATACTTAAGGTCTTTTATTTCGGTGTTTATTTCTTGCAATTGGTCCTTAGTAAACTTCTTCCATTCTTCGGGGGTCTGGAAAACTTCGGTCCACATCTCATCGTATATTTTTTGGTCTAAGTTCTGTATCCTAAGAGTAAGAGTCTCATACTTTTCTTCTGGAGTTTGGTCATGACTCACATACTTGTGTAAAGTGTCGAATTGTGTTTTGTCCATCTGAGCAAAGTGTTCCACCCATTTTTCCTTACCCATCTGGTGTGCTTCCATAGCTAACCTTAACTCTTCTTTACGTTCAAACCCTAACCTTCTCCTCCTACCCTCTAGAGTTTTTAGTTCTCCTAATGGCTTCAAACCTTTCTCGGGAGCCTCTTTGGCTTCTTTTTCTTTCTCTTGGAACTTTTTGTATAATTCCTGGGCAGTCTTAACTTCCTTAGCTTTAGGTTTCTTAGGCTTTTTCTTGGGTTTGTCTTCCACAGGTTTAGTTTTGGCTATTCGAGAATATACTTCAGCACGTTTGTCGTCTTGTCCTTCAAGTGAATAATGGAAAGGCTGACCTTTGTACAACACGTCGTTTTTCATTTTTTCATTAATGTAAAACCCTGGGAGGTAGTCTACGGTTCCATCGGTTCCCTTATATTTTATCTTGTCTTCGAGTTTAACTCCCCATTGTTTAAGGTAGTTTTTCAGGAACTTAAAGTATTGAGCTTTATCCCAAGCATAAGTCCCGTCTTTTCTATAATATCCATACCTTATTCCGTGTGCTCCTAGTTTTTTAATCTTAGGGTTGAATGTAGCGGCGAAAGGAGCGGGGGCGTCAGCTATCTTGTCCATAGTATCTTTTAATCTGTTGTATAATTCTGGAACATCTTTTTCTCCTACTATTTCATTATAAGTACCTTCAGGGCCCGTCTGCTGTAAATAGTCAGTGAATATTTTAACGGGGTCTCTCCCTTCTAAAGCTATCTTTTTGTCAGGTATCATCTCTATCCTAGAAGCTGTTCCTGGAACAATGTAACGTTCTCCGGTTTTTTTGTCTACTATTCTAACAGCCCACACCGCTACGTCTTTTTCTAAATCTTCCAAGCCAACTGTTTTTTCTTGAGGAGTCATAGGTCGTACTCTTGACTTCACTTCCACAGGAATAAAATAATGGTCTTGTATCCCTGTTTTAACTGGTATAACAGGTCCTCCTGTCGCCTTCTCTGCATGGCTCTTACTAGGCCAAGTACTCCCTAATCTCATTGACAAATAGTTTTCTTCTAAGATTTCATCATACTCTTCGTATACTTCTTTTACCCCTAGTTGGTCTATTATCTCTTTAGGGATATCTAACCTTTCTATGTCTACGTCCCACTCTTTGGATACTAATTCTTCTTGTTCACTTGCTAAGCTTAATTCAGTAGCTCTTCCTTCTGCTTCCAAAGCGTCGAAATGCTCTCTCAGTTGTTTAACATATTGAGAATCTCCGAAGAAAGGTTCTTCTAGGTCCCACTCCCAAACTGTAACTCCTCCTTGGTCTGGGCCAAGATGAGTTCCGTATAGGTCAGGAGAATTTAATTCGTAAAGATAAAGAGGCCTGTCCGGGTCCTTATCCTTCCGCTGAATATACCACCGAATGTCAAAACCAGGAACATGACGTTGGTTTCTTAAAGCTCTAACTTTATCCCTTATATCTACGTCTGGTTCTTCTTTAGGGTCATATACTTTAACTCTTTCTCCGTATAAAGTTACTTCTTTTCCTTTATAAGACTCTAAGAGTTCTTTTAAGTCTTCTACACTTTCCTCAAATGTTCCTATAGCACTGAAGTTTTGAATTTCCCCTGTAGTAAATAATACAGCGTCATCCCCTTCTAATGCAGCTTTTCTAATAGCATACTTAATGGCAAATTCATGCCAGCTGTGAGAGAAAGGTATTCTATGTATAGGAAAAGACAACCTAGATGATATGTCAGACCAAGCTTTCCCTTTGCTTTTTTCGTCTGAACTGGCTATGGGTTTTCCTTTTGAGTCCCTTAATATATACATCGGAGGAAGCCCCGAAAATGATTCTTTATTCAAAGAGAAACCGTCGGGAAGGGTTGCAGAGTGAAATAGAGTATCTCTTATTAAATCTTGTAAGTCGCTTTGAAGCTCATGTATCCTAGTAGCAGTTCCCGTTAAGTCTTCCAAATCAACCCGGTCTCCCCTAAACCAAAATGAAGGCATTGACTCAGGGTCCACCACATCTTGAAAGTGAGGAGTATACTCTTGTAATATCCTATTGTATTCTGACCCTCCAAATACTATTTCTGCCAAAGACTCTATCTCGTCTGGAATAGGCTCTTTGTTTGCTCGTAACCTGTTTACAATGTCTATTAGTTTTTCTCTCACATAGTTTAAGCCGTTCATAACTACTATCTCCGGGTCAAATACTCCCTCTTCCATCTTTAATATTTCTTTTTGTTTCTTATCAGCTGCCTGCAACATTTCTTTTAAGCTATCATCTAATTTTGCTGCTTCTTTGAGAGTAGTATCTAAATTTCTTACTAATTTTGACAAGTCTTTCCTAAAACTGTTATGAATTTTTTTAACTTCATTTTTTACTTCACTTTCTGAGACAAGTTCTGGATAACCTATTCTATATAATAAAGTAATAGTTTCCTCTTTACCTTCATGAACCACTAAAGCTCTACGTCCAGATAAAGGTTCGATTGTTAAGTTCTCGGGTTTATTAGAAAGTTCTCTTAACATTCTTTCTTCTTTATCCTGAAACTTAGTAAATATTGCCCCCGCTCTTCCGTGGTCCACCATTACTCTTTCTTTTCTCATTTCCTCCCACCTATCCTCGAAGGAGTGAGATTTAGCTATATCTATTGCTCTTAGAACATCCTCTCCCTTGGGGTCTAAAATTATCCCTGTGTGGAGGGGAGAACCTTCCTCGTCTAATTCCGAAGAATTGAACCCTATCCTTTTAGCACTCCCAAAAAAGTGGGAGCGAATTTCTACGTGGATTTGTCCCACAAGGTCTAGTTGGTTTAAAACTTCAGCCAAATCATGCATTTTAAGGTATTCATTATGTTGCTCCATACCTTCAAATCCGGATAAGTCATATTTGAAATATCTATCCATAATTTCTCTAATAGTCAGTTGAAGAGGACGTTTACCCTTAGAAAAAGCAAGTTCTCTTAATGCCTCCCTATTTGGGAAACTCAAGGTATCTTGGAGTACTGCTGCAAGCTTTTCTTTTTCTGTATCGAACTTAGGAACCTGAAACACGACTTCCTCATAATCTCTGCCTTGACCTGCTAGTTTGGTGTAACTAGAATATTCTTGGGAAACAATGTCCCTAAGAATAGTTACTTTTGGTTCTTCAACAGCGGAGAGAGCTACTTTCTCCGGGATATGAGTATCTGGATAACGATTTAGAAAATCCCTAAGTCCAGACCAACGAAGGTCAGAGTCTATTTTACTGGAGGGTATCCATTTATGAAGAGTATTGTAAAATTCCTCTTTGTGTATTTTTCTGTCTTTTCTACGGTCAGCCATCTTCTTAATTGCATTCTTAATAGCAGGATAGAAGGGAGGAGCTAACATACGATAAGTCTCGTTAAGGTGGTCTCTTCCTCTCTCTTCTATCTCTTTAAACTCCCTCATAGACACGTCGAATTTACCTTTATGGGACTTGAATAGTTTTGACCACTCACCTTTAGAGAACTTCTCAATTTGTTCTACTAAAGGTTTAGGTAGGTTGGGGAATATTTCAGTCTTGAAGTCTGGATATTCTTCTGCTCCTTCTATTAACCATTTTTTAAGGTTAGCAGCTTGGTTCCCCAAAGCATTCTTTACTATAGAGTCAGCGTCGTCAGTCATGATAGCAAAGTCAGCCATCATGCCAGCAAGAATCTCTTCTGCTCTCTCAATTTGTTTCTGAGAAACCGTACCCTTTCTTTCTCCCCTAGCTATTAAAGCTAGTTCTCTAACTGCGTGGTGATAACCGTCAGGGTCTGTGGCTCTCCACACTTCTGACCAAACATGCCCAAACTCATGGAGGATGGTTCTTGCCATAGGTTTCTCAGTGTTAAGTAACAGCTTCATATTAACAGAGAGTAAGTTGGGTTCCATGTTTACCATTACGGCTCCCAAAGCTTTTGGGTCTCTACTAACGTCTGTGCTAACTCCAGCTTTCTCTAAATCAGCCTTGGTTAATTTTGTATTCATCTTGTTTGTTACTTCCACAACAAAATCTAATCTTACTTCACCTTTTTTAGCTGCTTTGGTTAACTTTTCTAAGATTTCTGATATAACTTTCTTATCTTCTTTGCTAACCCCTTTCTTACGCAGCTCTTCCACAACTTTTAGTTTAATTTCTTTAACCTGTTCTTCAGTCATAGGTTTAACTTCAGGCTCTTTCTTCTTAGGTTTCCTGGGTTTTGGTTTGACTTTTTTGGGTTCGGGTTTTAGCGCCTCTACATGCTTATCTACTTCCGACTGTAAAGATTCCAAAGTTTGTGTTAAAACATTAGGGTCATCTCCATACAAATCAGGAGCTTCTCTTATGTAGTCTCTTTGGAATTCCATAGCTCTTCCTCTAAGAGCTTCGGGAGGGTTACCTTGTTGGTGGTTTTCCACAGCTTCTCTCACTTCGCCTAAAGCCCTTGACAAGTCTGTAGTAGGGTCTACTATTAAGTCTCCCGAGGCGTAGTCATATTCTATATCAAACATACCTAGAGCGTCTGATATTTCATCCATGTACATCTCAATCTCATCTGTAGCTAAGGGCTCAAGTTCTGGTTCTTCTCTTATGGTTAACGCAGAAGCAGGAACCCTCACAACATCTAGAGGGTCTTCAACTGCAGGCAAAGGTTCTTCGGGAGTATGGTCTACTAGACTTACTTTGGCAGGGGATATGTCTCCTCGAGATAATCCTTTAAGTTGTTCACTAACGTTTTTAGGGATAGTTTCTCCTCTGTCTCTAGCTGTGGCTATAACCTCTTCCCAGGCATCTAAGTGTTCTCTCCAATGTACGTTTTCGTGGGTCTCGGGGTCATCATGCTCTCTCACAGCCATAAACTCTTCGAAGGACATCTCCCACCCCTTCTTAGCTCTGGCTTGTTCTATGTTAACCTCGACCTCAGCAGGAGCCTCTACTTTAGGTATCAGTTCTGTTTCTTTAGCTTCTACCCTATTCGCAACTTCCAATGATTCATCAGTCAAGGGGGCTCTCCACAACTCTCCTTCTCTGGTTCTTTCGAAACTAAACCCAGTCTCTTTTAAAGCAGTTCTTGTCCGGTGGTCGGGTCTTCCTTTTCTGAAAGAGATACTAACGTCGTCTTCTCCTACGGTCTTTGTTACTTCCAAGTCTCTAAGAGGCCTTTCTTTGGTTTCCGGAGGGGAAGGAGCAGTAGTAGGAGTAGGTTCTACTTCCCTTCTTACTTCCTCCGGAGAGGGTCTTACTGCTTCTTCATCTATCTTGTAAAACCTCTTGGCGTCCGATCTTATATGTTCCACTTCACCCGGTTTGTGGTCCCATATAACAGGAACTTGGATTCTACCCTTGTCGTCCTCATAAGTAGGCCCAGCTACGGTTCCTCTTCTCGCTTTGAGAGTTCCTTTGTCTACACTTCCTGTGGCTTTCTCCACTCTAGAACCTTCTGAAAAAGTTATACTAGGCCTATCTCTTAGCACACTATCTATAAGGGCAAGGTTCTCCTCTTCCACAGCTCTTGCTAAGGTATCCATTTCTCTTTGTTCTTCTGCGTTTAGTTTGTCCTTATCACTTTGTATATTTCGTATTTTTCTTTTAACTCTTTTCAACTCGTTTTCAAGAGACTTAAGCTCCTTAGCCTCCTCCTCAGTTAAAGCATCCACTTCCTCTTTAGGCCTCAAATCATATATCCTGTATTGTAGTCTTCCTGATTCTTCATTGAGTTCTCGAAGTTCTTCCCTCTCTTTTTCACTTAATGTTTTACCCGCCTTTTGGTTTAATACGTCTAACCTCCGGTATGCTCTTGGCATTAATTCATCTTTCGAAAGGGGCTCCTCTACCGGAGGTTCAACAACAGGTTCCTCTACTGGAGGTTCGACAGGTTCTTCTACCACAGGTTCGGGAGCGGGTTCTTCTACCGGGAGCTCAGCAACGGGTTCTTCTACAGGAGCTTCTGCTAACTGCTGTTGCCTGACATTTTCTATTTCTCTTAGTAATTCTTCTCTCTCTTCTGTTCTAGTAGCGATGTAGGCTCTTTCCCCAGCCTTACCAGTTCCTTGTCCTTTAAACCCTGCTTTTGCCAATTGGTCTCTTAGTGTTGTGGGGATTTTTTCAGAAAAAACGATTTTAGACTTATCACTGGTCGAAGCTATCCGAGCAGTCTCTGGAATTTTTATTTGTGCTAAGAGATCTGTTCTCTTCACAGAGGGTTCAGCAACTTTTCCCATTAACAAACCACGAGGAGGTTCTCTAAACAAGGAGGGGTCATATCCCCCTACGTGAACCCCGGTTATAGGTTTGTCTCCTCTCATAAACGAAGGTAACCTAGAAATAGTTTCTAAGTCTCCTTTTGCTGGAACCAGTTGTGCTCTCGGAACCATGTGTTGGGTAATATATTGGTATATCTCACCCCTTGTCATTTTTGTAAGGTTAGGTATATCGGACCTCTTAGCTATGTCTTTCATAAGCCTATCAATACTAACTACTTTCCCCTCTGGAGTTATCCCCTCTAAGTAAACCTTTTCCCCGGTTATCTTATTCTTATAAACCCCTATATTTGTTTGCTCATAATCTCTTTTTAGCAATTCTTTATGCATTATCTGCCAATCCGTCATAGTCTTATGGGCCGTTTCGCTACTAATTTTATTAAAAAGGTAATCCTTTTCTGCATGTATTTGCTTCATTTGAGCTTCTGTACCTCCCCTGTCAGGGTGGTAACGTTTTGATAATTCTTTGTATTGATTTTTTAGGTCTTGTAAATCCTTAGGTTGTCTGAAATATTCAAGTTTTACTTCTCCTACTTTCGGTTTTGTTGCATATTTTAAACGAATACCTACCTCCGGTATAACTCTAAAAATAGAGCCCAGAATAAACCCAGTTGCTGTACCCATCGTGGTTTCCATACTAATATCCCACAAAGCTTCTTGAGAAGTTTTTTCCCCTCTCAAGACTTCCTCTGTATTACGTATAGAAGAAAAAATACTACTTATGGTTCCAAGTCTTACCCCAGTCTGTCCCCCACTTTCAAGTATTCTTCTTATTGCGGCTTTAGCAGCCATGTCAAGGGGCTCAGGAGTTGCAGCTCTTCCTAACAATTCGGGAAGCTTTGATACTCCGGTAATAGCAGAAACCCCTGCTCTTATAGCTTTATGTCCCCCTAAGTAAAAAGGAACAGCCCCTATTGTTTGCGCAATAGAGTCTTCCATTACTCTTCCCGTTCGAACGTCCCAAGGGGCATTTTCAATTTCTCCGTATTCTTGTATAATTTCTTTATCCCTTTCAGCTATGTTTTCGTACACCACGTCTGGAGCTCGGCCGGGAATCATATTCCAACCAGTAGCAGATATTTTTGACAACATATAATCGGAGATAAGAGGCTGTAAACCATACTCCTCAAGCACGTCTCGTTCTTCGTCTTCCAACAAGGTTCCTCTCCATCTTTCTATCGCTTCTGCGGGGTCTATGGGTCTATCTTCAGGAATATCTACACCAGCTTCAATCATCTCTTCTCTTCCAATGAGACCTGCCATAAGAGGGTAGTCTGTAGGCATTTTTGGCTCTTCTTCTGGCTCAGGGGGGAGTTCAGTAGGTTCTGGCTCGTCGACAAACTCAGCCATTCTAGGAGCTATTTCTTCAAGCTCTTCTTCTGTTGCCATCCTTTCCATCCCAGTTTTAACTTGCTCTACGGCGGCTTTTCCTCGCTCCCCTAGAGCAAAAGCTTTTATTTGTCCAACTATATCCGAGAGCGAACGCATCTCGGCCATATGCTCGTCGTCTGGTTCATCTAGGATAGAGAGGTCTGTTAAAGCTATACGTTCCTCCGCATCTCGTATAACTTCCGGGGTAGTAGGAGTAGTTAATAAGTCCGTAAACCTTTCTTTTTCTTTCTCTTGAATTTGTTGTATTTGAGACAGCTCTTGAAACCTGTCATAAGCTTTCTTCCTATCTTCCTCTGTTCTTCTTTTCCAAGAACTCTGCAAAGATTCCTCCACAATATTCATTGCTCTCAATAACTGAGGGTCTTGTTCCACAGTAGCTCTCTGTAAAATTTTATCTTGCATACCTGCTAAGGGACTTTCATAGGGGTCAGGAATAGCCTCCAAAGCTTCTCTTCTTCTTTCTTCTTCCTCTTCGGCTAAGCTTCTAAGCCTTTGGAAAGAAAAATACCTGTCCACAAGAGCAGGTAACCTAGGATTTCTAGTCGACATTCATATCCCTCCTCAATTAGCTAGTGGGCCCTCCGGCGGGAGCTTCTCCCCCTGCGGGGCCTCCAGTTCCTCTCCTTAATCCTGCTAACTCTTCTAATCGTTTAGAGGGTTCATAGCCTGCTTGTTCCATTCCTCTAACCAGGTTACTCAGAATTTTAAAAGTATTGTTAAAAGTATCGCGGTCAAAAATTGCTCCTGTGAAACCGAGTTGAGGAACTCTTTCTGTTCTTATATATTCTGCACGGTCATTGGCTATACTAGCATAAGCTCGTTTAGATAAATCCTCTATATCTCCTTTATTAAACCCTGCGTCGATGAGCGCGTCTTGAGTATTGGCAAACTCAGGCATCCTCTTCATTTGCTGGTAGGTTTTACCCTCTCCGACAGCTGTTCTTACTAATTCCTCCAAAGCAGGCCTCATTATTTCACGGTCTCCAGGCATATCTGCAAGCTCATCCATATCTACACCAGGAGCGCCTCCAGCGCCTCCGGCTCCAGCCATCCTAGCCAACCGTTCTTGGAGAGCCATCTTCTCCCTTTCCAAAGCCATAGTATCATCATGTTCTATTCTCCGTTGTGTGGGAGTACCAGGCTCAAAAGGAGTAGGAACCCCTTCTCTTTGTGCAGCCATTCCCCTAGCCCTTTCCCCAGGGTCACGAGGAGCCTCGACTTCCCTAGGAGGAGAGGGAGTCTCTACACCAACCATACGAGTTCTCACGTCCTCCCTACCTATAGGGGGCCTTCCCACCTTCCTCTTCTCTTCAGGGAGTACGTTCTTAAAGAAGGGGTCAGGTCCAAGCTCAGTCTCGGGTCTAAGAGACTTCACAGCTCTATGTTTGGCTATCTCTCCCATAATATCTCTTAATTTACTCATGTTATTTTCCTCCTTTCATCCAATCATCCATTCCCTTCGGCATCTCTCCAAATAGTTCGGCCCAAGCCATAGCAATATCTGCTTTCTGACCGGGGGTTAGATATAACCGGTCAAACCAATCCAAGGTCTCCTGTGCTTCAAAAGCAGCCCACTGCATCCATTGGTCCCAATGTGCAGCATCCTGTTGCATAGACTGTTGAGCTAAACTCTTAATAGCTTCTAATTTTGCCATCCCTTGTTGAAAAGCCTGTTCTTCCAAACGAGAAGCCTCTTCCAGAGTCAGCTGCCCTCTCATTCTCTCTAAATCAGCAACTTGTTGAGTAAAATCTTTCTGTCTCTGCTGGTCAGCCCAATCAACTACTCCAGACCTACCCACACCTCTGGCTATGGCTGTGTCTAAATCTCTTGCCCTAGCCTCTGCTTTCTGCTCCTGTAAAGCTCTTATCTGGGGGTCTATTTGTAAATCAGCATGAGCTCTTGCTCTTTCTTCTATTTGTTCCCCTCCTATCCGAGGCATACCTTTAAGCAAATCTTGCATAGTCTCTTCATAAGGAACTTGCCCCGGTTCCGGCATCTTCAAAGGAGTTTCAGTTGTTCTAGGTCGAGAAGTCAAAGGTTGTCCTCGACCTTCCACCGGAGGACTTACAATACCCACAGGACCTGTTCTGTCTCTGTCTGCTAGCCCTTCTAATCTCCCGTGAGGTTTAGACCGAACCTGGTCGTGAGTCTCTTTCAACCTCTCTAAATAACGGTTTCTAGTAGGCATAGGTTTACACCTCCTCTATTCTTCTAACTCTTTGATTTTTTCTTGAAGCTTATTTAATTCATCCTCAATCTTTTTAAACTTCTCTTGCAAAGCCGGAATATTCTTGTCGTCGAAAGAGTTTATAGGAAAACCTAAATTAACCTCCCTTTTCTTTTTTTCCATCTATGCTTCCCCCCTAACTTTAGATAACGGTTTAAGCTTAGCTTGAGCCTCCAAACCCTTTATAACCAAGTCTTCAGAATCTTCTTTAAAGTTAAATTTGAAAGAAATATACCTCCACCAAGGACGAGGTTGGTTTAAAAGATATTTAGTAATATAATCATCTTCTTTCCTTTTAATTACCTCTTTCTCATCCTCCGAGGTTAGAGAAGTATTATCAACATTAACCACAAGTTCTAGGTTATCTTTGGCTTTGGAGGACGAACTAGTTTCTAGGTAAAGGTTTTTGGTTTTTTTGTACCAACTAGGAACGTCTAATCCATAAGGCTTAGATACCCAATAAGCAGGGTATACTACTTCTTTGTCGCCCTCTTTATCCAAACTAGTAATGTACCCGTTTTCTTTCCCTCCTGAATAAAAATAAACGTTTCCTGTCTCTTCCATGAAGCTTGTCATACAAGTAATACTCTTTTTCCAGGGCCATATAGCTCCAGTTCTTAAATCATAAACTAAGACTAAGTCTTTACTAGGAACACTCATAAATATCAAACTGTCTTTCTCCGAAAGAACAATAGAACCTAAGTCTTCTTCTTTTACCAAACCATCCCACAAACGAGGAATAGCTTGAGATAAAGGTTCAAAGTTAACCCCGTCGAAGGTTTCTAATCCTCTCTGTGTAACCAGTATTATTCCTCCGCCATAAAACAAAGCAGCTTGAGGACCAACACAACCTAAAGACGTACTTACCTCTTCGAGGTGAAAGTCTAACTTAGAGGCTCCTCTTAGTACATAAGTAGAACGGTCTTTAAAAATAACCAGTGCATCTCTCAACCTTCTCATACTGACGATACCATCACCATAAGTTCCCACATACATATAATTGACTCCGGGCCAACTGAAGAGGTTATAAGGTTCACACCAATTTATCAAAGACGGTTGAGTACTAACGAAAAGCCTGGCATGGTGATACACAGGATTTCGACCCTCAGCAGGGGCTTCCTCCAACTCCTCAACGACCAAACCGTTCCAAACCCAAGGAGTGCTCCTTCCGCTAAAAGCTACCAAACTTCCTATAGCCTGTTCAAACTGGTAAAAAGTTTTATCGTCTAAGGGAAGGTTTATATTCAGTGACTCTAAGTTTTCGTCTTTCACTTCATTTTTAAAGAATTTAATTTTTTCTTCGCCGTTCTCTTTGACAGAAGCTACTAAAAGGCTTTTATCATCAAAACCTTTTGCAGCTACCTGAGAGATAGCTAACATCCGGCTTCTAACGGGAGTATAAGAACACAACAACTTAATTCGGACGTAATAAAGACCCTCTAGCGAAGATACGTCCACTAAAGTTTTTCCAGAAGTAGTTGCTTTAATTTCCTCCTCTGGAAGGTCATAACCCAAAAAAACTTCTTTAACTATATTGTCACCAGAGTCTATTAATTGGAATTTAAAATCCTCAACCAATTCTTTCTTACTTTCCTCCCAATCCTCCATAACGATTCCCCCGTGGAGCCACATCCAATTAACGAACAATTCGTCTATACCTGAGAAACTTATGGGGACAGTGGAAGTTATTTTGACGTAATCCCCTTCTTCCAACTCTTCTTCTTCCAAAACCAACCCAATAGTAAGCTCTTCTCTTAAACCTCGGTCTAGACTACCCGATACTTCCCCCGAGTCTCCTTGAATCTCTTTTTCAAAAGCATAATAATTAAAACCTTTACCTATTATGGTAAAGTCTTCGGAATAGAAAGGGAACAAGTTAATTATGCCTTCCCCTCCTGTAGAGGCCACCTTGTCGAAACTAGGTCTTCTCTTTAAATCTCCCGCAGTTCTACACAAAACATTAAGACAATCGGGGGAGGCTTCGTCCGGTAAATACTCCGGTGCTAAGGCATCCATATACCCTTTTGAAAAGTCATAAACCTTTAAGGGTTGGTAACGTTCATCCTGAACCTGCTCTTCCATTTATTATACCCCCTAGAAAGGCCAATTAGTGGGAACTTCTCCACCCCAATTAGGGAGAGAAATAATGTCGGGGTACTTCTTTTGCTTTAATAACTTGACAGAAGTATCCCTTACTTTTCTGTGGAACTTATGCCAATAATTCTCCGACAGTTGAACCTCTCCTGGAGAAGCATCGGCTTCTCTCTCCCAGTATTTGTGTTTACACCACAATATTAATGCGGGGTGGAATAAGTAATGAATAGGCAAGGAGAGTTCTTTATGTTTAACTTCGTAAGACTGCTCCGTTGGGTGTGAGTGGGTGGGAAAATAATATTCGCTCAGTTCTACGTCTTCTCTGAAAACATTCCAAGGTAAACTTTGATAATTAACTTGGTATCCTCCAGGATGAACAAACATTATTTGTCTGTTAGAATTTATAACGTAATCTCTTGTTATTATGTTATGTTCTACTCTCACGACTTCGTTCTCTTTGATGAAGTCATCAGGTAAGTCGATAAAACTTCTGGGTCCAGCCACAACTCTTTTAGTCCCCTCTTTTAAACCCTTCGTACTCCAATCCACAGAAACTCCTTTGTAGTCGGAAAGATTATCCATAAACTCAGACAGGGCTTCTTTGTGGTTCTCCTTGTCCGTTACTATTACGATGAAGCTTTTGGGCTCACCGTAGTAAGTAGCTATTTCTAAGAGGCCCTCATCAATCCAATCAAACACCCAATCCTCGGGTATAACATCATCTACTTCATTTTGCAACCTCTTTAAAAGCTGTCCTACAGTGAGCCCTCGGCTTCTAATATTTTTCATAATATACCCCCCTTACCTTACTCTCGTAGGGTTATATCCTCCGGCTTCCAGCAAATCAACTACGGGTATGGGAAGGTTAACGGCTACCCCTCTTTGAATCTGGAGGTTCCACCCATTTATACCCACAATGACAAATGTTTCCTTAGGGTTAAGGTCATCCATAGGTATCTTGATTTTCTCATAAGTACAGGACTTTAGCTTCTCAGCGGTCTTTTTACCCATAGCGGTTATTTGTTTCTCCAAACTGGCAGCCAAAGGGTCTGGAGTAGGAGTAGAATCCTTTATAATAGGAGCGGGGTCTCTTTCTGCGGACATCCCTTCTGTTACCCCTTCTTGCTCCTCAACTTCTTCTTCTCCGGTCTCATCCACAATAACACCCTCTTCAACCGACTCTTCAGTTTTCTTTTTAGTTTTCTTAGACATAATTTTTCCTCCTTTCATTTTTAAAAGAAGAGCCGGGTAGTTAGTATATCCAGGTTACTACCCGGCCCCCCTAAACTTAATCTTGAGCTTAGTTTTAGTCTAAAGCACCAACACTGGCGGCACTTTCAACTCTCAGGATACAAAGCTCATCCAACCTAATGGATGTAAGCATTGCTTTCCAACCTACGGAACTACGTTGGTTCAACGGGTCTTCAGTTCCCCCGGAACCAAGAGGCTTAACAATAGTTTCCGGCTTAGAACTCCCGTCAATATCAGGAACTCCGTAAGCATTCTTGCCGATAACGATAGTTCCATACACATCTTCTCCGCCTTCGCCCTCACCAGCAAAAATGGGGCAAAGAGTACTCTCGATGTAACGTACTCCGTAAAGACGACCAATCTCCCCATCGAAAATACGACCGGTGTTGGCGTAATTGTTGGCAGACTCCCAGGTTTCATCTCCCATAATGTCATAAGAAACATCGGGGTGGATAAAAGCCAAGTAGTCTTTACCATCGTAAGGCTTAACGTTATTCCTCGCCATGATTTGCCTTACCCTTCGCATAGTCTGAGCGGTAATGTTATCCCCGTCTCCAACGTCGCTTCTTTCAGTACCCCCGCCTACATAGTAAACGTTAGTACCTTTAGCGACTATATCCCGGACCACAATATCCAGAGTTTCTGCGGCTTGTTCTCCGAGAAGCTGAGTGGCTTCCGTAACATGCGGGTCGATACCAGCCAGGTCGATGAGGTCAGTAAGGGTCAAATAATCCCCGTACTGTTGGACCACAGCGTGGATGGCGGTGATATCGAGCTTATTGCCCTTCGGAGTTATACCTTCTACGATAGGCTCCAAGGCGGGCTCAAGCCGGTTAAACTTACGGAAGTTAGCGGTCATCCCATGCTTCTTAGGGATAGGCTTCTTCTGTCCATGCTTGAGGAATATAAGACTCGGCAAAAGCCTCTCAAGCAATGACCGGTTATAAAACGTAATCTGCCGGTTGGTCAACCCTTGGGTACCCTGGTCTTCCCAGGTGTTCAAGGGGTTACTGGCAAATAGCTGCAAATCGAAATACTTAGAACCGATAACCATAGTTTTCTCACCCTTTCTTTAGTTTGTTTACCCCATAGCAATAAAAGCTACAAGGTTGGGGCTTCCTTCAGTACCTTGAAGGTCACTGTCTTGCCCCAGGTAAAACCCTCTTTCGTCTACGTATATCCCGGAAAAATCGGAATGTTTCGGGTCGTCATCCGTAGGGTCATTGTCTACTCTCGACATTGTGCCGGAGTTGGCAACAGCCACGGACTTATTCCAGTGGAGAGTTCCGTCACTGTCCTTATAATACATACCCTCGTTCCATTCCAGAGCCAATACGTCAGTTGTGGGAGACTCTGCAGCTTCGGACAGTTTAATAAGCCTAATAAAAGCCGGCTTAAAACCAAGCTTTACATACTTAGCAGACTGACCGTCAGCTATGATATTCCCCACAGCTGTTTGACTGGAAACCAAACCCCTTACAATATGGTCAGGCCCCTTTCCAACAAAAACATTGTCCTGTGAAGACATGTTTACACCTCCTATTGATTAGTCTTAAGCTCACCTCTAAGAGCCTTTTGTTGAAGCTCTTCAAACTGCTCAGGAGGAAGGTCCCAAAGGTCCGGCTTCTTACTCGCTTTACCCTTCTTACCAGCCTTAGTAGTAGCTTTACCTCTCTTGGTGATATTCCCAATGGTTTCTTGTTGTACTTGCCGGGCAAGCTTACCAGCCATAGCCTCTTCAGCCACAAGTTGTTTATAGGCTTCTTTCCAAGGGAGAGAAACTCCGTAAGTATCACGGTGAGTCTTTCTTATTTCCCTCAACCTATTCTCGTCAAATGCGGGAAGATGGGGGTTTTTAGACCTCATACTCTCAATTTCAGCCTTAGCGTCTCCTTTACTTACATCTTCCTTCATCGACTCTATAACTCCTTGGGCTTCTTGAAGCCTTTGGTTTTGCTGGTTAAGAGCCAACTGTTGGCGGTAAAGTATCTCTACGGCTTCGGTTGACAACCCGAGGTCATCTGCCAGCTCCTCAAGCTCTTTCTTTATCTCCTTATCGGATTTAGCAGGTTGTCCAGGCGGAGGCTGTTGTTGGATTTGGTTAAGTCGATTGTCAAATTCTTGCTGGAACTCTTTCTTCATTTTCTCTCTTTCCGCTGCCAACCTCTTAGCAAATGCCTCTTCGGTCTTAGGGTCAAGCTTCTCTTCTTCCTCCTCTTCGGTTTCCTCTTCCTCCTCTTCGCCGACAGCTTCCTCATCTTCTTCGTCGTCTTTCTCTAAGAAATAGTCCACAGTTATTTCGTCGTCTTCGTCGGCTTCTTCCTCTTGGTCCCCGGCGTCGGAACCCTCATCAACGCCCGAAAAAAGTTGTAGGTCAAAGACCCATTCATTCAAGTAAGACATAATCTTACCTCCCTAAGTGTAATGTGGCGGCCATTACAAATCGACGCCCAAGTTAAAATATATTTACTCCCCTCCACCGGTTAGATGGACACCCATCTCAGCTCTAGCTTCATCACCTCCTACTCTAGGTTGTTCGGCTTCGGGGTCTTCTGGAGTCGGGAGAACTCCCCCTCCAGTACCGGCAGCCTTTCTTTCAGCTGCTTGTTGCTGCTCGGCAAACTCTTCCATAGTTTGCTGAGAGATTTGCTCAACCATAGCCAACATTTGTTGTAAAACTTCAGGAGCTATTTCCACACCTTGCTCCCGTGCTTGTTGTATGGTTTGATTGACCATCTGTGCTACTAACGCTCGTTTCTGTTTTTCTAGCTCCCTCCTTTGCTGTTCTAATGCTTCTTGTCTTCGTTTAATAATATCCCTACCTTGAGGGAATACGTCTGTCGGAATACACTCTAAGTACTCTTGAGAATCTATAATACCTCTCTCATGCATCTTATCAAGTTGAGCCGTCATCAAAGACCGGCTAAAAGGAGAAGCGCTTCCCGCTTGTGCTCTTACGTCAAACTCCATGTCTTTATAATGAGTACCATTAAACCAGAAAAACCCTCTAACTCTCTTTTCTCCAATTATTCTGATGAGTCGGTCCTCTTGGATAAACTCTTTCCAATGAGCCAACCAAATTTGAGCTGCCTCTTTTATAGCTTTCCTTAACCTTCTCTGGTGTCCTCTTATCCTTATACCCGCTGCCTCTTGAAGAGCAATAATAGCAGAGGCATTAAGTTGAGAACCTTCCATTTTCCCAGACCAAGCCTCATGTACTCCTGAACTATCTTTCATTCCAGCAACTATAGTCTCTCTAAGCTGAGGTATATGGGCAGCGGGAGAGGGGGGTTGCATAAATTCTATGCCCCAACCCCCAGGAGGAGAACTATCCTCAATCACAGCTCCTCCAGGGCCCTCAGGAATCTGGTTTCGTTCTACAAATCCGCTTTTGAACCGGATGTTGGGAAGACCCGTCTGGTAAGATGAAACCAAAGATATACCTGCCAACCGGTTTTCTTCTTTCTGGTTATTAATCAAATCAGCACTCTCAGGCTTACCGTGAAAACTAAACCTTTTATTATTCCATTGGAAAGCTACAAACGGGTATAAACCATGTTCGTAAAGCTCTTCTGTATGCTGTAGTACAATTCCTTGAGATACCACAGTGTATTCTAAACGATATTCATATACTTCTAAGTCTTCTCCTATCTCATGCTCTTCCTCTTCATCATCCCCCTCTTCAATTTCCTCAAAATCTGTAACCTCTTTAGAGTCTTTAACATCCTTACCTTTTCCTCTTGACTTTTCACCTCTTTCTCCTCCCTCCAACTCTTCTTGGTATAATTCCTCAGAAGGAGTAGGAGCTCTCCCTTCCACAGGAATTTTTTCCCAGCAGTGAATTAAATCCACATAGTCAGTTTGCTCCAACTCTACTCTTTGTTGGTCGTATATTTCTCGGTCATTAGACTTTTCCTCTGGTTTTAGTAAATGAACCTTATCTCCGGCTTGTTTTTCATACCTCTCTCTGACTTCCTGTAAGGGAGCTCTCTCAGCTACCATGATATAAGGCTGAGATTGAATTTCTCTCTCATGGGGATTACCCGGGAAAAAGTCAGCTGGGTCTATTTCGTAAGCCTTTATATCCCCTATGTAACGAGAGTTAGGTCCTCCTCCCACCACAGTATTGTCCCAAGGAAAATGTAAAATTCCTACCCCTAAAACAGCAGAGCTTCTACACATCTGGTCAATCTTGTCTTCCATGTCCAGTTTTTCCCATTGGTGCTTTGCCACATGAGATAATACCTCAGCGCCATCTAGGTCGTCCGGAACGTCTTCTTGTCCTTCCACTTCTTGTGGCCTTTGCAGTTCAACTCTAGTCGGCATTACGGCGTCCACAGGGTCAAAATAAACCTCGGGCATATCATAAGTTATCCCAGCTATTTTCTGCTCTATGATTGAAGCAAAATAATTAGTTACAGGCCTGGGGTATTTTTTAGTCTTTCCTGTAACCTGAGGCCATTGCTCAGAGTTCCAAAATCTCTCATACTCGGGCCATTTGCTATAAAAACCCTGAGACCGGTTATAATCCACCCCCGACCGATATCTTTGTTGTATTAACCTAGCCCTGGACTTTTCTGAGTCAGATACTAACTCCAGCAGGTCTATTTCTTTTTTCTTTTTCTTCTTCCCAAACATGTTTTATTCCTCCTCCCCTGCAGGGCCATATAACCATTCGTCCCAAGCTATTACTTGATTCTCAAACTCTTTTCTCTCTTTCTTCAACCTCCGGTTTTCTTTAACCTTTTCAACAAAATTTTTCTGGTAAGAAGGCTCTTGGGGATTAACCTCGGTTTTGTCTTTATTAAGGAATATAATAAGATTAGTTATTAATATTCCTATTAATACTCCAATAATAAAAATAATAAAATACTCTAAAGACATTCAATCACCACCCCGTCCAAGTTTCTGAAGCATCCTCAGCAGGAGTACTCTGCAACTCAAAAGGAAGCTTCTTCTTAGGGACATCCTTTTTCTTCACCTTAAACCTAGGACGAGACATAATAAAATATCGGTCTACGTCCTGGGCATGATGTTCCGAATTTTTACTTATATCTTCAGGATTGGTCTTAGACTGTTCACAGGCAGAATAAGTTCTTATAGTATTACCACAGTTAATAGTGAACCTGAGTGCGGGGTAACCATCTTGGGTCTCCCCAGGCCTCAGCCATTCGTGTAACCTTCTCCATCCACTCTCGATGTTATTATCACCTGGAACAAGCCTAAGACCATGACTAAGAAATTCTTCGGCTGTGCTTTTGCCCGTCCCGGGTTGTTTATTCCAACAGGAGGGGTCAGCCGGAATCATACCTAACTTTTCAGGGTTCCCGTCCGGGTCTTTGCTCAGCCGAAGAATTTCTTTAGCCTGCTCACTATCAGTAACATGTTGTGGGTAATATTCCCTATAAGCTATAGCCGTTCCATCCGGAAAAACAGCATACCATTTGAAACAAGCATTAGAACCATAACCAGAATCGTAGGCCCCTATGATTTGGCAATAAGAAGGAGGATACCAACCCGGTTCGTTTATTATATGCAAGTCAGGGTCCCATTCAGGGAAAAATGCTCCTTCTCCAACCATAAAAGCTTCTTCCGGAGTACTGGGATATTCTGCTCGATAAGTATTAGGCAATGCTCTCTTAGTATCCTCATACCAATCCCTGTCTCTTCTAGGGTCAACCCACCAAGGTAAAAATATAGGAACAAATTTATTTAATCCCTTTTCTGCATCCCTCCACACCATTTCGAACAGGGTTCCTCGTTTACCCGTACTTAATCCAAATACTTTCCCCCCGGTAGGCCTATTGATGGTGGGATAAGCAGCTGACCATATCTCTTCAGCCCATTGCTGGAAGGCCCACTCATCCAGTATTACCAAGTTAGCCGTAAAAGAACGACCAGAATCAGGACCACTAGTCATAGATTGGAAAACTGCTGGCTCTCTTTCAGGATGATGAATGGTAACAGACATAGTGGTAGCTTCCCAAGTAGGTCCTCCCCAATTCTTGTTCCTACCTTTATGTTCTCTAATTAACCACTTAGGAAGATACCTCAACATAAATACCATTCTTCGAGTAAGTTCTTTAGCATCCTCCTCCCTCTTACTCAAACCAACCACGGAATAACCAGTTTTAAAAACAATTTCATGTAAAGCAAAAGCCAAGGCTAACCAGGTCAATCCCAGCTGCCTAGCCTTAAGGATAACCAAAAGCCGGTCCTCCGCCATTCTTCGAGCTACATCTCTTTGCTCCTCCCACAGCTCAAAAGGAATAGCTAACCCCTCTACGTCTCGGTCTTCGATGTATACAGCTTCCTCTATAAATCTTGTTGAGTCTCTTCTCCATTGCTCCTTTTTGACTTCTCTTTCTAAAAGTTCAGGATTAATGGAGCTCAGATTCAGCTGATTTTTCTTGGGCTTTTCCTTTGCCTGCGATTTTCTCAAGAACCCTCAACTCCTCGTCGGACATCTCTCTTAATTGGTGAGTGTGAATAACCTCTTGAGGCTGAGTTTCCTGCTTAGTAACCTCATATTTCTCTCTGTAAGTCTCGGGTTTAAGACCCTTAAGCAGGAAGATTAACAACGTATCAGAATACTTTCTCACAGTCCCAACCTGTTCGCCTTTGTAAAATACCGGTTCTTCCCAACCTTCTACCGCTCTTCGATGAGCCTCTTCTTCCAAAACGTGAGTAGCCATTTTACGAGCTGTTTCCCACTCCTCCAAAAACTGTTGGTCCTTTCTAGCCCATATACTGGGAGTAGTCTTTCCTATTCCGGCTTTCTTACAAGCCTCTCTCCGGTTACCCAACTCTGCGAAGGCTTCTAAGAACTTACGCTTTTTCATTTCAGTAATAGCAGCTCGCCCTTGAGTAGGTCCATCCCTGTCAAGCCACTTAATTTCTCTTTCAGCCATATTTCAATCCTCCTTCCACAGCCTTTTTGAGAATGTCTTTTATGTCGTCTAAAGACTCAGCCTTTTCTATGTCAGCCAAAATTTGTTCTCTTTGAGCCTTCTTCTGTTCTCTAAGTTGTTTCGCTTCATCTCTTTTTTGTTGAATCTGAGCCTTTTTCGTTATATTAACAGCCATATTTACCCCTCCTTCTTTATATATAATTTGTCAGGGTCGTAGTCTTTCGCATCTATCCAGTCAGAATATTTCCAATGCCCGCTTCTTATAGGCTTTTCTTGTTTTAGATAAACATGGAGCTCCCCGTTTCTTCTCACAGCGTCTCGTATAACTTTTGTTCCCGGTAAATCTAACACCTCAGGCTCCACCCCGTGTTTCCTAAAAGGCTCCCCTTTCTCGTCTTCTTCCATAACGTAGAATTTATCCCCTTCTTCTAAGCCAGATAAATCAAATGTTTCAGATTTTCCTTGGTAGTGTGCTGTTATCCTTTCTCCGTCAAACTCATATTTTTCCGGAGCATGACTGGCCGGGTTAAATACTATTTTCATTATTTCCACCTCCCTATAGCAATACCTCCTGTAAGTCTCCCTTCATCTGCGTCTCTAACAATAAATATAGAGTAATCTGCCTGGTAACTACGAGCAAACCGACATACTGCTGTACCCCCACTGTGATTAGTAGTTAAAGTAACAGAAACCTGCCCCTCTTCGCCTCCCAAAAAGTCTTCGGGAAAGACCCAGGGATGAGTATCACTAGAATGGTAAAAGGGACTACAATCATCCTCCTCTTCAACAGGAATAGAATATTCATTATCAATGGTAACTTCTCTTCGTTCCGGCACATAAGAACTTAAATATTGTATCATAGTTCCGTTTGAATATTTTATCCAATCAGTTCTCTCTTCAACATCCCCAGGAACAGTTTCCGTATCACTACCCTCTGCTTCTATATGAGCCGCAGGCTTTTCGGTTAAATCTCCATAATCATGGGTATGGCCCACTTCCGAATAATCACCCAAGTCAGTTATATCCGATTCTGTGTGACTATGGCCCACTTCTGAGTAATTGCCCAAATCAGTTATATCCGATTCTGTATGACTGTGACCTTCTTTAGAATAGTCCTCAGAGTGTTCATCGTCGCCATGCTCTTCCGGAGGAAACTCATCAGGCTTATCCGACACGTTATCCCACGGCACGTTAGGAGTTTCAGTTCCGTCGTGGTTGTGACCCTCATAGTCCTCTATGTGCTCGTCTAATTTACCATCTAACGCAGAATTTAGTCCGTCTGCATAAGATTTACCTCCGTGTACGTCATCATGCTCCACAGTCTCGGCTTTGTGGAGTTTGAGTAGTCGCATGACATAATAATCTATCCTATGCCGTATTCCCCAAAAAGACATCTTTATCCCTCCTTATGCAACCAGAATCATATAGTCGTAATTCACAGAACCTCCGTCTGCTCTTACGTAAATCTTAGTAGCTTTGTCAATAGTTATACCGATTGAACCTCCCGGGGATATACGGCGATGTTGTCCTTCATATCCTCCTATTAATAGGTCCCCTTCACTGTCCAAACTATTAGCTACGTCGACATAACCACAGTCGGGTTCATAGCTAGTGAGAGGCTCAGGAGGGTCGCCATCCTGTAAAGTTGATTCTCCGGTAACTATTCCGCTGGGAGGAGCTATATTTACATTCTCAATAGCAACATTTTCTACATTAGACTCCAACCCATCAATCTTAGTAAGCAACCTCCCTCCTTCGTCGAATTGAAGTTCGCTTCGTCTAAGAGCCGTAGTTCTAAGTTGGTTATATTCGTCAAAACTTAAGTCCTCTTTGACCAAGAAGTCCAAAGCAGCTATACCCGAAACCACATCTTGTATAGCGTCTAGAATCTCGGTCAGATTAGTATGCCCCGGACCCATCATCTGCTCGAAGTTAACTTTAACCTCCCACTCTTCCACAGCTACTCTTATCTCATTTAGCCGGGCTTCCATCTTTTGTTGAATGGTAGTCAGAGTTCGATTATTGGACCCCCTTATCCCAGACTCAAGCTGACCTATCTTGGTTTCCAAACTGTCAGCCTGATTAGTAATCTCATTCTGAAGGGTAGTTAGGTCCTTATTCTGGGCCCCTTTGAGAGCAGAATTAAGACTTTCCGCAGTGCTTATGAAGGTATTAAGTTTGTCTATTAAAGCAGATTCTAATTTTTCAAAATTAGCACTACCCTCATAAGGTTTAAAATTTTCCTCCTCCGCATTCCACTCCTGTGGTATCACAACATCTTCTAAATCCCTGAGCAAAGTTCTATCTTTCCACTTCTCACTCAATTACCACACCTCCTTTTGTTTTAATAACCAAACAAACTCCTATACCCTACACGGACGCCGCCGTAACCGCCAGTCAGAGCTATGATGACCCCAATGTCCGTTAGTTTAAATAATCTTATGTCATTATCCACTGAACCGCTTGCAAGTAATACTTTATCCTCTGTTTTAAGCATATTAACTGACCAAACACCACCCGAGTGATCTGTTAATACATCAATTAATTGTATATCTTCTGTATCTGTTATATCAAATAATCTTATGTCATTATCCCATGAACCGCTTGCAAGTAATACTTTATCTTCTGTTTTAAGCATATTGACTGACAAAACATTAATCGAGTGACCTATATCTTCTTCTGTTAATACATCAATTAATTTTATATCTTCTGTATCTGTTATATCAAATAATCTTATGTCATTATCAGCCGAACCGCTTGCAAGTAATACTTTATCTTCTGTTTTTAACATATTGACTGACAAAACATTACTCGAGTGACCTATATCTTCTTCTGTTAATACATCAATTAATTTTATATCTTCTGTATCTGTTATATCAAATAATCTTATGTCATTATCAATT
>SL_5KL_010_SEDDRAFT_10000364_pt1 | contig 29281 bp, 32 predicted proteins | sample SodLakKL_010_SED_FD_9118 | JGI IMG/M metagenome (IMG submission 9118) | reverse complement strand
AGCCACTCGGCCGGGAGATAGACGTTGTTCTCTTCGGTGTAATCGTCGTAGACGTCTTTCGAGATGTTGACCAACTGCAACAGCANGCCGAACTCAACGGCCGTATCGTACAGTCGCTGGCGTCTTTCTGTGGCAAGATTCCCGCGGGCCAACAGGTTCGTAATGAGGTTGCCGACCGTTCCGGCGGCGTAGTAGCAGTACTCTTCGAGTTCGTCGCGCGTGTCGATCCGTAGCCCACCGTCGTTGGCATACCGCTCTACGAACATCGCCATTCCGTCGACCAGCTCTCGAACGGGCGGGATGATCGCCTTTTGGACGTCTTTGGGCAACTCGTTGAACGTCGCCACCACTCGCGGAGACTCGTCGACGACGGTCCAGTCAGGAGTCCGTTCATCGGGAATCCACTGGTCAGCGTCGGCTCTGAACTGTTCGATGTCGGTCGGCGAGTTGGGGTCGATAGCTTCGTCGTAGGTTCTGAGGAGTGCGGCCTGAGCTTCGGGCGGGATGTGGCCCGCATCCTCTATGGTGTCGGCGATGCGGCAGAGCAGATAGCCCAAACAGATGTGTGTCGACATCGGTTCTTCCAGCACCTCGATAGTTAGTGCGAACGTCCGAGAGACACCCTGGACCGTTTCGTGACACCACTCAAGGTCGGCCTCGTGGTTCACACCGGGGGGTCGAGAGTCATGTCCTGTCATTTAACTGTCTGTTCATAGGGCATGGGCGATAAAAGTCTCTTGGGCAGAACCGACCACCAGTTGACACAACGGGCCAGTTGTACAGTATTATTCTGCATGAACTCGCGCGTTCGGGCAGCTAACACCAACTGAAAGACGGCTCTGTCGACTTGGCCGAGGATGACAAGACGCGAAGGATGGTCTGCATGCCTATCGCACAGTATGGTTCAGTACTCAGATCCAACTATCAATTTTGAATTCCTCTAATACAAATATAAATACCACGGAACAATTTTTGACGTATGACCGATTACGTATCGACGTTCGGCAAGGGTGGGTTCAACGATCAGGTAGATATCGATTCACTCGTCCGAGAAATCGGTCTCGACCGCGAGGAACTCGAGTGGCGAAAGGACTTCGTCGACTTCGACGAACAGGACGTCGCACGGCTTGAGGCGCTTCGACCGTTGTTCGAGGACAACACCGAGGAGATCGCAGAAAAGTTTTATGAGAACCTCACGCAGTACGACGAGACTGTCGAAGTGATCGGCCGCTCGGAAAAGAACGTCGAGGCACTCAAACAGACGCAGAAAGCCTACTTTACAACGCTGGCGAGCGGTGAGTACGACCAGCAGTATTTCGCCAACCGCGCCCGTATCGGCAAGCTCCACGACGTCATCCAGATGCCGATGAAACAGTACATCGGCCAGTACGGTGTCTACTACGACCTCATTTTGCCGCTGTTGGCCGAGCGAGCGAGGAAAAACCTCCGGACACGGCTGGCTGGGGTGCTCGATGAAGCACTTCGAGAAGCGTCGCCCGATTCAGCGGCCGTCCTAGAGGCAATCGAGCCGATCATTGGCGACGAAATCGACGAACTCCGAGCCGATATCACTGCTGTGCTCCGAATTATAAATCTCGACATGCAGGTTGTCGCCGACACCTATCTTCACTCGTATAATTTACGACTGGACACCCAAGTCCAGCAGTACGAACAGCTGGCACGCGAGGTCAAAGACGATCTCGAATCGCCGCTGGCGGAACTCGAAACCGCCGCCGCGGGCGTTTCGGAATCATCGAAGGCGATTTCGACGCTGGCGGACGAACAGTCCGCCCGGATTCGGTCGGTTGCAGGCGAGGTCTCGAATATGAGTGCTACAGTCGAGGAGATTGCCTCCAGTGCTACCGAAGTCGAACAGAACAGCCAGCGCGCCAACAGCCTCGCCGAAGACGGCCAGTCGGCAGCGACTGATGCGATGGACGTAATGGACGATGTGGGCGAAGCCGTCGCCGAGGTTTCGACCGACGTCGACGAGCTTCAATCGAGAGTCGGCGAGATCGATTCAGTGGTCGAGGTGATCAACGACATCGCCGAACANACGAACATTCTCGCGCTGAACGCCTCGATTGAGGCCGCCCGCGCGGGCGAGGCCGGCGAAGGGTTTGCGGTTGTCGCCGACGAGGTGAAATCGTTGGCCGGCGACTCACAGGAACGCGCCCAGGAGATAGAAGACCTCGTGTCGGCTATCGAACGCGACACTGCACAAACTGTCGAGAGTCTCGATGAGACAACCGAAGAGATCGAACGCGGGGTCGACCGCGTCTCCGAGGCCATGGAGTTGCTCGACGATATCACCGAGGCGGTCCAAGAAACCGCTCACGGAATTCGAGAGGTCTCGGATGCAACCGATGAACAGGCAGCCAGCTCCGAAGAGGTCGCCAGTATGCTCGACGAGTTGGTCGATCGTGCCGAGACCGTAGCCACCGAGGCCGAAGAGATCGCCACAGCCAACGAACAGCAGGCTGCAACAATCACAGAAATCTCCGAAGCCGTCAAACGACTCAACACGTAGTCGACACCTACCGGATGGTAACTAGAGGCTACCGTCTGTGTTTGCGTCTTTCTCCGGCAATTTTCTTGGGGGAAAACAGGAGTACTGAACTACGTCTGACAGTTACTGGCCGCTGTCGACAGCGACGGAGTGTTGGAGACCATCGTGTACAGCAGCCGAAACAGGCGACTACAACGATGAGTCGTTTGTAAAAACACGATCCGCAGATGCGGACCGAACGTCCATTCCCAATTCCCTTTGAGGGACGATGTCCCCCAACCGCGGTGGCTACCCGAAACGGGTAGACTCTCGCGTACTCAAATATTTATAGGGACATATAAAAACCCTCGCTATAGTAACCTATTTATACACGATGAGTCGACACCGGCGGTTCAACCAACCTGCGACGGGGACAGCAAGATGACGACGGTTAGTGCGCCCGGGAAAGTGTATCTGTTCGGCGAACACGCGGTTGTCTACGGCGAGCCAGCAGTGCCGTGTGCCATCGAAAAGCGCGCCACGGTGACCGCCGAACCCCGCGAGGACGACCACATCCGCGTCGAGGCAGCCGACCTCTCACTCAATGGGTTCGTCGTTGAGTACGCCGGCTCGACAGCCGACCGACCGGACGTCGACGTCCCCCAGCCACTTTTAGACGCCGCGATGGGCTACGTCGACGCCGCCGTCCAGCAGGCCCGCGAGGCCGCCGATGCCCCCGATGCAGGGTTCGACGTTACGGTCGAAAGTGAGATCCCACTCGGCGCGGGTCTGGGCTCGTCGGCCGCAGTCGTCGTCGCGGCCATTGATGCCGCCACACGCGCGCTGGGTGAGCCGCTCGACCGTGTAGAACTCGCTGATCGTGCCTACAGGGCGGAGTACGAGGTCCAGGACGGCCAGGCCTCTCGGGCCGACACGTTCTGTTCGACGATGGGCGGGGCAGTCCGGGTCGCTGGCGACGACTGCACGCGGCTGTCGACGCCCACCCTCCCGCTCGTCGTCGGTTTTGACGGTGGTGCAGGTGACACCGGGAAACTAGTCGCTGGCGTCCGAGAGCTCCGCGAGCAGTACGGCTTTGCGGCCGACACGGTCGAAGCGATTGGCGATATCGTCTCAACGGGCGAGCAACTCCTCGCTGCGGCCGACCCCGACGCCGAACCGACCGCCGAACTCATCGCCGAACTCGGGGACCTGATGAACATTAATCACGGCCTACTCTCCGCACTGGGCGTCTCCTCGCGCTCGCTCGATACGATGGTGTGGGCCGCCCGCGAAGCCGGCGCGGAGGGTGCAAAACTCACCGGTGCAGGCGGCGGCGGCTGTATCGTCGCGCTCGACCGGAGTGACGAGACCGAAACGAGCCTCCGGTACACACCAGGTTGCAAGGACACGTTTCGAGCCGAACTTGCCGACGAGGGTGCGCGCATAGAGGAGGCCTGAATGGACACCACGATTCTCAAACTCGGCGGTAGCGTTATCACGGACAAGGATGCCTCCGAAACCGTCGACAATGACGCCCTTGATGATGCCCTTGATGCCATCGCGGGAGCCACAGACACCGATAGTCGACTGATTGTCGTCCACGGCGGTGGGAGCTTCGGCCACGTTCACGCCGCCGACCACGGTGTATCGACGACTGACGGGACCAACGAGGCGATTGCAGCGAACACGATCCACGGCGCGATGAAGCGGCTTAACTGTGAGGTGGTCGACCGCCTCCAGCACCGCGACATCGAGGCGCTGCCGGTTCATCCGCTTTCGGTTGCCGCCAGAGACGAGCGTGGCAATCTCACGCTCCCGCCGGCCGCCACGGCTGGACTCCTCGACGAAGGGTTCGTGCCCGTCCTCCACGGTGACGTGATCGCCCACGCAGCCAAGGGTGTTACCGTGCTCAGCGGCGACGAAATCGTCACTAGCCTCGCCGACTCGCTCGGTGCAGCACGAGTCGGACTCTGTTCGACCGTCCCCGGCGTTCTGGACGAGACTGAGGCGGTCATCGACGAGATCACTGACTTCGAAGACGTGGCAGCAGTGCTCGGCGACAGCGATTCAACCGACGTCAGCGGCGGGATGGCCGGCAAAGTTCGCGAGTTGCTCGCGCTTGGCGCGCCAGCCCACATCTTCGGTCCAGAGTCGGTTGAAGAGTTCCTCGCGGGTGCGGAGCCGGGGACCCGGATCGACGGCCGATAAGTCGGTTCCGAACCCTTATTCTGTGGACGCGCCGACAGGCCGGTATGGATGAAGACGCCGTCTACGAACTGTTGTCGACCGTCGAGGACCCGGACCTCGGCGACGACATCGTCTCGGCAGGCCTGATTAACGCTGTCCAGATAACTGACGCGGCGGCCTCCGTATCGGTCGCGCTTGGTGCGCCCTTTTCGCCACACGAATCACAGATCGCCGACGACATTCGAGCGGTGTTCGCCGAGGAGGCACCCGATGTCGATCTCTCGTTGAGCGCTGGCCTCCCCAAATCGCTCGGTTCGGACGACGAGGTGCTGCCAAACGTCCAGAACATCATCGCTGTCGCCTCCGGGAAGGGCGGGGTCGGCAAGTCGACCGTGGCTGTCAACCTCGCGGCGGGGCTTTCGCAACTCGGCGCGCGCGTTGGGCTCTTCGATGCCGACATCTACGGACCGAACGTTCCGCGGATGGTCAAAAGTGATCAGGGTCCCGAGGCAACCGCCGAGAAAACACTTATTCCACCGGAGCGATACGGCATGAAGCTGATGAGCATGGACTTTCTGGTCGGTGCCGATGACCCAGTGATCTGGCGCGGGCCGATGGTTCATAAAATTCTGACACAGTTGGTCGATGACGTCGAGTGGGGCCAACTCGACTATCTCGTGTTAGATCTGCCGCCGGGAACCGGTGACACCCAACTAACCATCCTCCAGACGCTCCCGCTGACCGGTGCGGTCATTGTCACTACACCACAACAGGTCGCGCTTGATGATGCAATAAAGGGACTCCGGATGTTTGGCGAACATGAAACGCCGGTCCTCGGAATCGCCCAAAACATGGCCGAGTTCCGGTGTCCCGACTGCGGTGGCAGCCATGACATCTTTGGCAGCGGCGGCGGCCGCGAGTTGGCCGACGAAGAGAACCTTCCGTTTGTAGGTTCGATACCGCTTGATCCGGCGGTGCGGGCCGGCGGCGACGGCGGCGAGCCGGTCGTGCTTGACGACGGTGAGACTGCGGAGGCGTTCAAAACTCTGACCGAGAACGTCGCCAACAACGTCGGAATCATTCGGCGGCGGCACGTCCAAGCAACACAGACGCCGTAACCCACAGGTCGGACATCCAGTCGACTTCGACAGAAACTATTTTGCGTGTTCGACGGCGTTACTGCGGTATGATAGATCTACTGAGTACCGTCCTGATCTGGGGGCTCATCCTCGTCGTCGGGGTGTTTGTCGTTGGCTCAGTCGTGTTTTTCGCCTACGACACCGTCGCAACGTTCCTCGAAAGCAGAGAAAGACAGAAACAGAGACGCTGAGACCAAAGTAAGCTAGGACAGGGATTTGAACCCTGGAAGTCTCGATTACAAGTCGAGTGCATGAACCGCCCATGCTCTCCTAGCGCGTCTGCGTCCCTTGATTAGTTGTCCCCCTTTGAGTGTGTATCGTTTTCCATCGACTTTGCTAACTCGACGCGGTGGGGCCGGTAGTCGTATCGACGGTAGAACCGCCGGGCGTCGTCGTTGGCCGCTAACACTTCGAGTGTGACGGTGTCGACGCCATTGGCGACCATCTCAGCTTCGGCGGCCGCAAGCAGCTCGCTGCCGATGCCCGCATTGCGCGAGTTGGGTTGGACGTAGAGATTGATGATCACGCCTGTCTGTTTATCCTGCACGTAGCGGCCGTCTTCGATTGTGTACATCACAAACCCCAGAATCTTGCCGTTCTCGCGGGCAACCAACAGGCCATCGGTCACGATGTGGCGGGCAATACTCTCGGCGACAGCCTGGCGGTTTTCTTCAGCTAGCAGCCGTGAGCCGTACTGCCGCTGGTCGGTCGCCAACTCAACCCACAGCGACGTGAGCCGGTCGACGGCCGATATCTGGGGAGTGGTGATCTCCATCAGTAGGCCCGACAGTCCGTACACACTTGCTGGCCGTTGATATCCGACAGCTCCGGGGCCAGCGAGCCACAGGCCTCACAGATACTCTGAGTCGATTCGCCGACCGACATCGTCTCGGCGGCCCGCCCGTCGGTAGTCAGCGGCTCTGTGGGCTGGCTTTCTGCGGCAGCCGTTTCGATGCTTTCGTGGGCAGCCAACACGTCTCGGCTGGTGAGCACCCCGACCGCCTCGTCGCCGTCGACGACCAACAGCTGTGAACGGCCTCGGGAAACGAGTCGCTGAGAGGCAGCCGCCAGCGACGCTGTTGATTCGACACTCGGCATCGGTGGCTCCAGCAACTCGCTGAGTGGTCTCTCGCGGTCGCCGTCCAACAGTGCTGACATCGCAGTCAGCGTCGAGAGCGATCCGATTGGGACGCTGCCCCGGAGTACAACCACTGCCTCGGCTGATTCCGACCGCATCAACTCGGCGGCCTCGGCCAGTGTGTCGGATTCGCTGAGGCCGACGAACTCCCTGTTCATCACATCACGAACCGTGATACCATTGCGCATACATACGCTTCTACGCCAGTCGGCTAAAAGGCATCTGCAGAACGATTAAGAACACGCCGACCGAAACCCGAAGGTTGGGACGTAGTTGTCGTCGTTATCGGGTGCGGCTGAACTGGTCGGCCCCTTCGTAAAACCAGTAGCCGCCCTCGCGCATCGCTCGACCGACCGTCTGATGCATGTCGACGATGTCACTGAACTCGGATTTGTCGACGTACCCGAATATTTCACGGAGCGGAACAACCGTCTCGTGGTCGATGCGGATCGGATCATCACCATACTCGGCAACGAACGTCTCGGCATCGAGTGGGAAATCGTTGTCCTCGTCGACTTTTTTAGCGATTACGGCGTGACCGTACTGGCGGCCGCCCTCGCTGCCCTGCTCGCCGTCGGGATCGTGTGGCCAGTCCATACCCACTCATTCCCACGGTGAGTGGTTAGTCTTACGCTCCGCGTGAGCCGCCTTCACATCCCGCCTCTCATAGTGGTGGCATTCATGAAAGCCGAACGATAACGACTTTAGCCCGCCCGGAACTACCGAGCGTTCAATGGACGACCGCACCCGCAGCTACCTCCGCGAGCGGTTCGGCGACTACTATCGAGCCACCGCGGTCGACCGCCCGCCGGCGGCCAACGAGCGCGAGTGGGGCCACATCCCCTGGACGCCCGGCACGGGCACGACGATGGTTCGCCACCAGTCCCAACTCGATTTGGGCGATGTCGACGACTTTCTGGCCCGGACCGCGCCACGTCACGCTTACTTTTCGGCCGCCCGGTATACGGACCCCTCGGCCAGCACGATGTCTCAGAAGGGCTGGCGCGGCGCGGATCTCGTTTTCGATCTGGATGCCGACCATCTGCCCGGCGTCGACCCCGAGACAGCGACGTACGCCGAGATGCTGTCGACCTGTAAGGACGCCCTCTTTCGCCTTCTGCGCTTCGTCGAGGAGGATTTTGCTTTCGAGAACGTCGAGGTCGTCTTTTCAGGCGGCCGCGGCTACCACGTTCACGTCCGTGATGTCGACATCCAGGAACTCGATAGCGACGCGCGCCGTGAGATCGTCGACTACGTGTTGGCCGAAGCCCTCGATACGGACAACCTGATCCGCACCGTCTCGGCCGGCGGCACCACCCAGCGTGTGCTCCGGACGGAAGGCGGGTGGGGCCGACGCGTCCACCAGAAGCTACTGGGTATGGTCGACGAACTTGACGCGCTCGAAACAGACGCTGCGCTGGAACGTCTCACCGAGATTAACGGAATCGGCGACGGTCGTGCCAAGACGATTCTTGGGGCTATCGACGCGAACCGCGAGGCCATCGAAACGGGCAACATGGAGGCCGGTGGGCCGGGGATTCGACTGCTCGCCAACACGCTCGCCGAGGAGGTCGCCACCGCTGAGTCGGCCCCCATTGACGAGCCAGTAACCACCGACACCCACCGGCTGATTCGACTGCCAAAAACGCTTCACGGCGGCAGTGGGCTGGTAGTAACACCGCTCGAACGTGAGGAACTCGATGGCTTCGATCCCTTGCAGGATGCTATTCCCGACCGCTTCCGCGGCCAGACAGTCGACATCGAACTTGACGAACCCCAGCGAATCGAACTCGACGGCGATATAACTAAGTTGGATGCCGGTCATCACACGGTAGCAACGTACGTCGGCGTCTTTCTGATGACGCGCGGCGAGGCACGGAAAGTATGAATCTCGACGAGCTTCGAACAGTCCAATCGAAAGAACGCCGCAAAGACAGCCTCCAGCAGCTGCGCGATTCGTTCTATCGGGACGTAGCAAGCTTTATTCAGGATCTCAAAGCTACCCGCGACCGCCGCGCCCAGCAGGTCGAAGACCCCTTTAGCGACAACGAAGTCCGGCAGCTCTCGGACGAACTTGAAACCGCAGAGGAGGTCGCCGAAGCCCTGTATGAACGCCGCGTCGGCAAAGTCGTCAAGCTGGCCAGCTTCGCGGCCGCCGATATGCCCGTCGACGACGAGGGGATGACCGGCGAGGAACGCGAGCTGTTCGAGGATCTGGTTGCCCGAATCGCCCAGAACAAACAGACAGTGCTTGATGTGCTATCAGGCACCGCAACGGCAGACACAGCCAAAGGCGGTTCCAGTGCAACTGAGCCACAACACCCTGCTGGGGCCGCAACTGACCAAGAACGCGCCGCGGCGAGCCATCCCACCGCATCGCAAACTGAAAACGCCGAGTCGACACCACCCACCAAGGGCGTGCTCGCCGAGGCAATGGGCGCAGAGACAAGCGAGCCTGAAACTGGGGCCGCCACCGAATCAGCACCCGATCGCGACCTGCCTGCGGGCGACTCACATGACACCCACGAACCGGCACCGCCCACCGAAGCCCCACCGTCGAAAACCGAGTTGGAGCCTGATACCGTGTTAGGAACCTCGACAGACGGTGGGACAACCGAAGCGGCATCGCCAGCCCGCGCCGACACCGTCTCGGGTCCCCACACTGAGCCGACCGTCGATCACACACCAGAACCAGAGACGACAAGCCCCAGCCAAGACGCTGTCGAGACGGCTGAGGACAGCGAGCGCACCACTGTTCGAATCACGAAAAACGTCGGCGACATTTTCTGTGTCGACGGTCGCGAGTATACGCTTCGCTCCGAGGACGTGGTGACACTACCGAGTGCAAATGCGGAGCCGTTAGTCGACCGCGATGCCGCCCAAGAACTCGACTGAGCAGGCTACTTGATGATCGTCACCGGTACCGTCGCTTTATCGAGAACGCTTTTGGCGACGCTCCCGAAATTCGTTGAATCCTCCGAAAGCCCACGGTGGCCGACGTAGATGGCGTCGACGTCCGTCTCTGTGGCGTGGGTAGTGATCGTTTCGGCAGGCCAGCCTGCGAGGAGTTCGGTCGAAATCTCAAGCGTTGTGTTACGTTTTTCAGCGGCGGTTTCAGCGATGCGTTCTGCCTCCGAGAGCGTCTGTTTGCCGTACTCGATGTCGGTGTCGCTGCCCGGAATAACGAGATTGCCCTCGACCAGTTTGGGTTCGGGCGTCAGGACGTGGACGATTTTCAGCGGAGCCTCCCAAGCGGTGGCCTCAATGGCCGCGTGTTCAACCGCGCGCTTGCTGACCGGCGAGCCGTCTGTGGCAACAAGATACTGCATAGCTGGATCGATGGACTCCCAACTAATAATGACTACACATCTTCTCATCTGCCGAGAGAAACCAACCGTATCGGCGTCAGTGCGAACCGAGCCGACAGCTGTTGTCGGCTGCTCCGGTATAAAAGGAAACCAACTGCGCCGGAACGGTCGACTCATCAACAACGTTGATAACGAGGTCTTCGTCGCTGAGCGTCTCGCCGTCGTTGTTGTAAGTGTTTTCTCTGACTGCCTGTTCGCCCATCAGATCCAGTTCGCCGGCGATGTTGCCGATCACCACACACGGACGCTCACGCTTGCGGTCGACCTGTTCGTTGGCTCGCGAGAGGTTGCTGGTCGTGACGTCGATTACGTTCTCAGCTGGCCGCCACGAGCCGAACAGATCCAGAACAAAAAGACGGTTGCTCGCAAGCGCATCATCGAGCGTTACGCCGGCCTCCCGTTTAAGCACCGAGCCGAGCCTGCCGCGATCAAGCGTTGCAGTTGGCGACAGCGAGACTGCCCACCCAGCGTCGATGGCGGCCGCACACAGTCCTGCAACTGCTTCGTCGACAGTTGATTCGGCACGTGAGTCGGTTCGATCAGCGCTCAAGACGTTCCGCGAGCCCGCGGGCAGCCCACCGGTTGAATCGAACTCTCTGATCCCTGTTGGGACGGTTTCGGCCTGTCTGAGCCGCTCGTCGCGGTGAGAACGAGCAGTCGACAGTGCGCCGTCGATCTCGCCGAGGAGTTCGGTTGTCTGGGCTCGTTCGTCGTGAATATCGGTCACGGAGTGTTCGATTTCGCTTGCTGCCTCCGAGGTGTTTCGAGTGACGGTGGCAACCCGGCTGGCTGCCTCTGCACCCTCGGTGACTGCGGCCGAAACCTCGTCGACACCGGCGGCCGCCGACTCCATTTCGTCCTCGACGATATCCAGCTGTTCGTCTGCGGTTTCGACCTCTTGGCTGCCGGTTTCGACGGCGTCGACCGCCGACTCCAGCGATTCCGTAACGGAACCGGTGACGGATTTGATCTCCGAGACGGCGGTTTCGATCTCGTCGGTGCGGGACTGGGATTCCTCGGCCAACGATTTCACCTCGTCGGCGACAACCGCAAACCCTGCGCCCTCTTCGCCCGCGCGGGCGGCCTCAATCGAGGCGTTCAGCGCGAGCAGATTGGTTTTATCGGCGATATCATCAATAACGTCGACGATTTCGTCGATCCGTTGGATCTCCGATTCGAGCGTTTCGACCTGTGCTTGGACGCGCTGGGTTGCCGTCGAGGCGTCTTCCATCGCCAGATTGGCTTCACTTGTCGCCTCTCGGCCTTCGGTGGCGGCCGTCGCCGCCCGGTCGGCCGTCTCACTTACCTCATCGGTGCTGGCGGCGACCTCTTCGATGGTCGCGCTCAACTCGGTTACGTCGTCGGCGACTGTCTCCATATCCTCGACCTGTGAGCTGGCAGCATCCTGAATTAATGAGAGTCGCTTGTCGACGGATTCCGACGTCGCATGGACCACACCAACCGCACCTTGAGCGTTAGCGATCATTCCGTCTTCGACTCTCGAATCGTTCGTTGTCCCAACAGTCGGTTCCTCTGTAGACATTTATATCGTGAATGGACAACACACGACAAAAGTATTTATACAAAGGATAAATAATGAGCAACAATTTTGAATATGGCAGTACAGCTGTCCAGTGTTTCTGGAAATTTAANATATATGCTGCTGNTGAGTGGTCTTTTCAGAAAACAACCGCTCAAACGAGGATTTCTGTGCGGTCCCAGGAGTTATCATTCGCCAGTTGGCGTGCCCGTCNCTGTNATTTCAAATCACGTGGCAAATTACTAATCTATCTCTGAGATTGGATTGTGTGGGTGAGTATGACTCACATACTTTTTACTATCGACCACGAACTTCCGTTCATGTCAGCATTATGGAAGCTACTGTGTCCGTCACAGATCGATGCCGCTGGCCCCGAGTCGGTGTCGGGTTTCACGACGTCGACTGGGATAGACGCCTACGAAAACACTGCTGCGGCGCTTGCCGATATCGACCGATACGACGCCGCAATCGTGCGGACCGCCAAGTTCGACCGCAGCGTCATCGAGCGTGCTACGAACTTGAAAGTGATCGCCAAACACGGAACTGGACTTGACAACATTGACGTCGCGGCCGCCTCCGAGCAGGGAATCGTTGTCTGCAACACACCTGGTGTCAACGCTCGCTCTGTTGCCGAGCACGCTATCGCACTGCTTTTCGGCGTCCGACGAAACCTCGCGGCGGCCGACCGCCACGTCCGTGCAGGCGGCTGGAATCGAGCCTCTTACACTGGCTTCGAGCTTCAAGGAACCACACTCGGGTTGATGGGCTACGGCTCGATTGGACGCGAAACCGCAGCTATCGCCCGCGGAATCGGGCTTGATTTGCTGGTGTATGACCCACATCACCCTGCGGCCCCGCTGCCCGAGGGTACAAGTCGCATCGACGAACTTGTCGACCTGTTTGCCGGTTCGGACGCTGTCAGCCTCCACGTCCCACTGGATGACTCAACATATCAGGCCGTCTCAACCGAGGAATTCGCGGCGCTCGGCGAGACGGGAGTTCTCATAAACACCTCCCGCGGTGGTATTGTCAACGAGGATGCGCTGCTCGAAGCACTGGATTCCGGTGTGATTGGCGGTGCTGGCCTCGACACCTTTCACCAAGAGCCATTAGAACCGGCCCATCCACTGTACGAGTTCGACGAGGTGCTGTTGACGCCACACCTTGGCGGTGCTACCCACAACGCCTTAGAGCGTATGAGCCGTCAGGCGGCCGCCAACGTCCAGACGGTCTACGAAGGCGGCCTGCCCGATTCGACGGTTAATGCCGAGGCAGTCGGACGGGAGGTTCGCCAATGAGGGTCGAAAACGGCTTTCGGCAGGCACTTGATACCGGCGAGACGCTTATCGGCGCGGCCTGTGGGACGTTTTCGCCGACGGTAATCGAGTTGCTTGGGGCGGTCGGCTTCGATTTCGTCTGGTTAGATTTCGAACACGGCGGACCCAGCCCCTACGACAGTACCGTCTTCGAGGCGTTGACCCGCGCCGCCGAAACCGGCGGTATTGAGCTGCTCGTTCGGCTTCCTGCGCCCGACCCACCGCTTGTCCGCAAAGTCCTAGACGCTGGGGTGCGGACGATACTCATCCCACGGATAGAAACCGCCGACGAGCTTCGAGACGCTGTCGCCGCAGCGTACTTTTCGTACGACGGCGGCGTTGGTGACCGTGGGGTCGGACTGGGTCGAACCAGCGAGTGGGAGGGTTACGTCGACAGTCACGTCGGTGGTGAGGACGAGCAAGTACTTGTCGGAACGATGATCGAAAACGAGCGAGCGGTCGACAGTATCGAAGACATCCTTGCGGTCCCCGAGTTGGGGTTTGCGTTTGTTGGCCCAGCCGATCTCTCGATGTCGCTTTCAGACGGCGAGCCACTCAATAAAAACCCCGAGAAACTACAGGCGGCTATCGACCGCACCCGCGAGGCCTGTCTCAACGCCGACGTTCCTGTCGGGCGGATACAGAACGATCCGGCTGATGCACGTGCTGCAATCGAGCAGGGCTATCAGATTCTCCGAATCGGCGGTGATACCGGCGTGATTCGGTCGACGCTCGCTGATAGACTTCAAGCAGTTAGGTAGTTATGGCCTACACCGCGAAGTCGACGCGTTCTGGCTCGCCATCACAGCCGTAGGAGTCGAGTTCGCGGACGGCCCGCTCTCGGTTCTCGGGTGTCTGAGCTGTTTCGACGGTGACTGACTCTTCGATAACGTACAGCGTAAGGTGGCTGATCGGCTCGCCGTCGATTGCTGCAGTCTCACAGTAGTGGTCGACGAACAACTGCTGTGTGCCGGCCGGCTCGTCATTTCTCACACTTGTCATATAAAACCGCTCACGGTAGGTCTCAAACTGTGTCTGGAGCGCCTCAGGACGCTCGCTTGTCAGTTCATGGTCTATATAGAGATCCCGCTGTGTTCCGGAGGTCGACTCGGCGGCGATCACGTGTTGTCGAGCTGTTGTTCGCGGTTCGGGTGCAAAAATCGTCCACTCGGTCTGGTGGTCGATCACTGTCGTCGTGGCTGCTTCGATGTCGGCGGCGGTGTCGGCCTCGATAAGTCCGCCGGCTGACAACACCGAGACGACCACCAGCACAGAGATGAACGCCACCACACCAGCGATGGCTGGCCGGCGGTATCGCCGGAGCCGTTGGTGAAAATCAGCGTCAGGACCGCGCGGCAGTCGGCCTGCCACAGATTCGGCACGCCGGAGTCCTGTTGAGGGCCAAGTGCCGATGCCAATCCGATCGACGACTGTCTGCATGTCGTTCCAGAAACTCGACTGTAAAAACAACATGACGCCCGCGATCGAAACAAACGCAAACGCGCCTATCCGAACGGTCACCGCAAACGAGAGATGTGTCAAAACAAAAAGCCCCACAAGAAGCGTACGCATTCGCCCGCGCAGAACCACGAGCAACCACGATCCCAGTAACATCCAAAACCAGAGTCGACCGCCGGCCTGCAATAGCTCTGGCTGTGCGGCGACCAGATCTGCCGCCAGAAACGTCATATCGTCTACTCCCATTACCACGGTGGCAGCCTCACCACTGGCCCAACGTTCCGAGCCGGTTTTGTGAATCCCGTTGACAAAGTAGACGGTGACGACCTGCAGGAGAATCAACGCCGTCGGCACCCCTCCGACAGTCGTCCGTGGCTCACGGTCGCTCTGGGCGGCATCGACTGACCACCGCTCGCCCAGTGGGAGGAACATCGCCCAAAACAACAGCCACATAAACAGCGTATCGGCGTAGCTCAACACCAACGGGCTCCGAAGATCCAGCGAAACCACGAAGACGGCCACGAGAACCGCCGACAACCGCGTGTGGTAGCCGACGAGCAACAGGCAGGCCAGAAGGCCGTGAATACTGAAAAGCGCGGCTGTCACCCACGGCTCCGTTGAGAGAAAATAGATCGACGGTACGTCGACGGGTGGAGCCGCCAGCGCAAGCGATTGCGGGACAACTCCCTGGTCGGTATAGAAGAACTCGAAGTTCCTGGCACGTAATCCAAGGTCCACAAGCACGAGCAAAGCGAGAGTTATTCGAAAAATCGCAAGGGTTCGCGTATCGGTCTCGAAGCGCGCTGCGAGCGCAGACAAAAGAGCCGAGACCACAGCCGTGGACCTCTTGGTGTGATTTCGACCCATGTGGTTGCAGACTGTTCAGGCAACTCATAAACGTTCTTGGATATCGTGGTGTTCGAATCAGCAGTCCGCAGAGCCACGTATTAGTTGCTGAGTCGACAACATACTGTATGCTCAATGCGGCTGAAACTGTGCTACTAATCGGGGTTGTAGCGCTTGGGCTTGTCGGCCTGCTCGCGATACTCAACGGCACCCAGCAGTACTACAGCCAGTGGCAAGCCGTCCGGCGCGCCGAAACCGCCAGTGGCACTATCAAATCGGTCGACATCCAGACAGTCTACGGGAGCAACACCTCGAAAGGCTATCTGCCATACATCGAATACGAATACCAGACACCAACCCAACGACTCCACGGAACGCGGCTGTATCCCGGCACTCACTCGAACAGTCTGTTCGGTACTCCATCAGCTGCCTCACATGCGGTCGAGAACTACGAACCCGGAGAGTCGACGACCGTGTATTACGATCCGCAGAACCCAAAGCATGCGTTTCTCGATCCAACCGTACAGAGCGGCTCTTCGCTCGGAATAATCGGATTCGGTCTCCTCTTGGTCCTGATCGCAGTTGCTGTACTTGTCTCAATAGGTGATGTGGCCGTTCTGTAGCCACGGTCTGCCGTTTGGTACTGGTGGTACACTGCGCGCTAGTCGTCAGCTGGAATCGGTTCTTTTTCGCGCGGGAAGTTGTCGATTGTCGCCCGCCGGAAGCCTTCCTCGTCGAACTCGTACTCGCCGTCAAGGAACTCGATGAGCTGTTCGGTGTCCCGCATCGCGTTTTTCAGGCAGGTCGACGCGCCGGGCGAGGGTGTGATGTTGAAAATGATGTTGTCACCTGTGAGTTTGGCCTCACCCATATCGAGAGATTTTGTAGACGTGTTGACGATCTGTGGGCGCACCCCGCCAAAGCCTTTCGCGCGCGTGATATCACCGTCTTCTACCGTCGGAACGACTTTTTGAACGTGTGGAAGGAAGGATTTCTCGCCGACGACCGGCAGATCGTAGACGAGGTTTTTCAAGACATATGGCAGCAGGATCCGGTCGGCCATGATGTTGGCGTAGCTCAACACTGAATCGACATTGAGCTGGAACACATCGAAAAAGTCCGAGACGGTCGACAGTTCGCCGCGCTCTAAGGCAGGAACGACTTTTGCGGTGGGGCCGAACCGAGTTAGGTTTCCATCGTGGACCTCTGCGTCGCCGTGGACCGCCGCAAACGGCAGTTTCTTCATCTGCAGGGTGTACACCTTGCCGTTGAGCAGTGGTTCGTTGGCGATAAAGAAGCTGCCGGCGACCGGGAGCAACGAGAGGTCTTCGCCGTAGCCCATCTGTTTGGCGATCTGGAGGCTGTGGGATCCTGCGGCAACCACAGTCGTATCGGCACTGAACCAGCCCGCCTCGTCGGTTTCGATAAGGAACTCGTCGGCTGTCTCGTTGACGCGCTCGACTTTCGTGCCGGTAAAGACGTCGACGCCCTCGTGTTCGTGCACCTGCTCAACGAAGGCTTGGGCTAACGCGCCGTAGTCGACGGTATAGCCGTCGGGCGTCTGAAGCGCGAGCAGTTCTTTGTTGGGGTCTCGTCCTTCGACAACCTTCGGTTCAAGTTCGGCAATCTCCTCGCGGCCAATGGCTTCGAGTTTCGGGAACAGCTCGCCGAACCCCTCGTCGTACTGTCGGGATTCGAGCTTTTCGACTTCTTCGTCGCCAACCGCCAACACCATCTTACTCCGTTTGGCGTGCATCTCGTGGTCGGGGTCTTTAGCCTCCAGATAGCCCGCGACCATCTCTGCGCCCTCTTTTACTTTTTCGGCTTTCTCAAGTGTGTAATTTGTCTCGATGTCTCCGAAATGAAGTGTCTGGGAGTTGTGTGTATGATGGGAGTTAATCGAGGCAATCTCGTCTTCCTTTTCGATCAGCGCGACACGTTCGATATCGGTAAACGTCGATACCGTATACAACAGTGACGCACCACTGATTCCGCCGCCGACGATGACTAGGTCGTATTCTTTGGCCATATGTGCTGTTTCCTTCGAAATCGCTGACTGTCTTCGATGATTTGTCGTTGTCGACCTACTAAGTCCCTACTATCTCAACTGAGAGGTGGTATCATACATCTACGTCGCCAGCGTCGGTTGATTAGTCGTCGACTACTTAAATAAAAGACAGTAGCAACCAACTCCCATACGGCTGATTCAGTGTCGAATACAACCGGACCGTGGAAGGTGGTATAAAAAGTCGACCGGGGAGCGAGTAGTCGTTGTCTACTCGGCAGTGATCACGTCGTCGATCCGGAGAATCATCGTTGCGGCCTCAGTGGCCGACTTGATGGCTTCCTGTTTGACTGCTGCGGGGTCGATAATGCCGGCTTCGACTGGATCGCCGATTTCACCGCTGCGGCCCGTCGAGACGATGCCGGCCCGTCCCTCAGAATCGAAGGCACCGCGGAGGTCGACCAGCGCGTCAATGGAGTCCATTCCCGTGTTTTCGGCCAGCGTGCGTGGCAGTGAGTCGACCGCGGTCGCAAAGGCTTCGATAGCCAGCTGTTTGCGGCCCTCGACGCTCGCAGCGCGGCTGCGGACGTAATCCGAGATGGCGATTTCGGTACCGCCGGCACCGGGGACGACACCGCCTTTATCAAGCGCGGCAATGGTGACATCAATGGCATCGTTAAGCGCGCGTTCGAGTTCGTCGATGACGTGGTCGGTGCTGCCGCGGACGAACAGCGTCACGTAGTTGCTCTCGGAGCCACCGTCGACGAAGACAGTATCCTCGTCATTGTAGGTTTCAATCGACAGCGAGGCAAGCGAGCCGAGGTCCTCGGCGTCGATTCCCTCAACGGTGCCGAGATGTTTGGCACCCGTCGCTTTGGCGAGGGCTTTGGATTTCTTCGACGAAACGTTGCTGAACGCCAGAATACCAGCGTCAGCCAGATAGCCAGCGACGCGGTCGTCGATCTTTTTCGTACAGAAAACGACGTCGACGCCCGCCTCGCTGAGGGTTTTGGCGTAGCCGCGGAGTTCGTTGTCTTCGGCTTCGACGGCGGCGTTGAGCTGGTCGACGCTCGAAATCGAGTACTCGGCACCGGCCTCGCCGGTTCGGACTTCGAGTTTCGATTCCAGAATGGCAACACTGGCGTCTTCGAGCGACCGTGGCATGTTGGCGTTAGCCGGCTCCTCGCTGAGAATCACGCCGTCGACGAGTTCGGTTGCACTGCTTGCCGCGCCAGTCTGGGTGTGAATACGGACGTCATCGCGGTCGACGCCGTTGTCGGTGGCGACCTGACGGACGGCCGCAACAACGCGTTCGGCGAGGATGTCTGCGGTCACATCGCCGGTTCCTTTGCCGGTCATCGACGATTCGGCAACCGCTTCGAGTATGTCGTCGTCGAGGTCGATATCGAGTACCTGCTCGTCGATGGCCTCTGCGGCGAGGCGGGCGGCCTCGTGATAGCCTTCGACAATAACCGTGGGATGGAGATCAGCATCCAGCAGGTCTTCGGCCTCAGAGAGCAGTTCGCCCGACAGGACGGCTGCGGTCGTCGTGCCGTCGCCGACCTCTACTTCCTGGGTTTCGGCGACTTCGACGATCATCTGGGCCGCAGGGTGTTCGATATCCATCTCGTTGAGAATGGTCGCTCCGTCGTTGGTGATAACGACATCACCAGACGAACCGACAAGCATCTTGTCCATACCCTTGGGACCGAGTGTGGTTCGGACTGCGTTGGCGACGGCTTTGCCCGCTCGAATGTTCGAATCCTGGGCTGCCTGTCCCTTTGTCCGTTCGTTACCTTCCGAGAGAATGAACAGTGGTTGCTGTTGTCGTGATGCCATGATGAATGCCTCACTACCAGATGGTTTGCAGTTCTATATAAAATTTACTACTATGGCTGCAGCTAAACCACCAGCGGGCCCGCCGATCGACAGGTGCGTACAGTTCTAAGCCGTCCAGCAGCATTTTCGTTTTGAAACAACTATATGGCCAGCCTGTGACAGCAAACCAATGCTGGAGTTGGAACACGGGTTCCGTGTGGTCGACTGCCACAGTCATCTTGACCACGACGCCCAAGCCGTTGCCACTTACGGCCGCGAGACGGGCCCCGACCAACTGGAACGTGAGTGCCATCAGGCCGGCATTGTACGGACCTGTGTGTCGCCGACACCGCGCGCAAAAACTGAGGGCTATCTCCGGGCAAACAACGCGGTTGCCCGACTCAGCGTCGATCGTCCCTTTCTGGCGTTTGCCCGACTTAACGGGCCGCGGGATGCAACCGGCGGTCCCGTAGCGGCTCTCAAAAACATCCGAACCGAACGCGAAAACTACCACACCCGCCCCGGCGATGTCGAGCAGTACGCCTACGACGACCGGTTTCACGGCTTCGTACTTGATCCGGCAGTCGACGGACTTCCCGACGAAGAGGTGGTGGCTGAACTCGCGGCGGTCGACCTTCCAGTGACGGTCTACTGTCGAGAGGCGTTTCCGCCCGCCGCAGCCGAGCGAGTCCTGATCGACAAAGGATTCCCCGTGATTTTGGTGGGGTTTGGCGGATATCCAATGGATCACGCGCGGATGAAACACGCACTCGGATTGCTTGATGGCTACGACAGACTGTATCTCGACACGTGGGCTGTGCGCTCCCGAGAACTGCTCGAACGCGGTCTTCTTGAACATCCGGACCGAATTCTCTTCGGAAGTGGCACACCCGAAATCCACCCGAACGTAGCCATTATGGAGATTCTCACACTGGATGTCTCCGAAGACGCTATGAACCGTGTGTTCAACAAGAATCCGGTTCGGCTGATTCCCGGCCTCGCCCCACAGTAGCTCACCGAGTCGGTGTCGACTCTCGCCAGTCGTACCGGGCGACCGCCCGGTCGGCACGTTTCGAGATTCCGTGCGGATTGCGTGAGTCCGTGCGATCTCGACTTCGGGCGACTAGCCCGTCCGAAAAACCGGTTGCCATCCCCGAAACCACATCACGGCCCGTTCCGAACCAAGCGGTCGGCTGAGCGTCGCCGCCGATTACATCGCGAGCGGTTGAGGCTGCATCACGTAGCGCATGCGAGAGCGTTCGTCGCAGCACTGTCGGGCGAACACCGTAGTTTTTCATCAGGCGGTAGCTCAGTGCGCGGTACTTCCAGCCCCAATCGCGATGGGTCTGACCGCCGTCAGCCTCATACTCACACCGAACGCTCATCCCGGGCTCCCAGACAACCCCGAGGTCCATCCCAGCTAGGCGATGGGCTGCATCGCGTGCACCACCAGTTTCGAGATACTCATCGAAGCCATCGAGACTCTCTAATACCGTCGCCTCGAAGGCGACGTTGCTCCCTGAAAAATACGTCACTTGTCGACGTGCGATTTCACGAGTTTCGGGCGACTCAGTGGTCATCCCGCCTGTTACCGTCCGATGAGTGGGACCTGTGACAACGGGAGAGTCGGCTATCCCCTCGAGAATCGCCGCTCGCCAATCCTCTTCGACCTGGAGATCATCGCTCACGAAGGCGATGACGTCACCAGTCGCTACTTCGATACCGGCGTTTCGGGCAACGTTAACACTCCGGGATGAGACTTCAACGAGGACGTCGACGTCATCTCGGTTACGGACCATCCCAGTTGTTCCGTCGGCCGAGGGACCGTTGACGACGATCACTTCGGCATCAGGTGCTGTCGCAGTTAGCTGATCAAGACAGGACGACAGCGGGTCTCGTCCGTTCAGTGTCGGAACGATGACCGAAAGCTGCATACCGAAATGTTGTGAGAGTGTATATATAAAATGGCGGATTGCTATGCTCGTGGACACACGACCTAAAAAACGGTTTGTTCAGCTACGAGTGCAGGTAGTAGACTTGCTTGCGTGCATCTTTGAAGCTGTAGCGCGAGCCCACCAGCTCGGCTTCTTCGAGTCGGTTAAGCGCATAGCGTACGGTCCGGTCCGGAAGCAACGATTCCTCGGCGAGCTGACCCTGCGAAAGCGGCTGGTCAGTCTCAAGGACTTTGGCGACGAGTTTGGCACTTGGAGGGAGTTCACGAAGTCGGCTTCGAAACTCCGTTTCCGACAGTTCAACGTGGCTACTGACCTCGACTGGACTAGTGCTCATGGTAACCTCAATCATACGGATAGGTGGTAAAGGTTAGCTACATATTGCGCCCATTAATATATATTGTATAAGGTAGTACTAGTTCAAATCCACACTACTTGATGGCCAACGGTGGGGCTGAATCTGACGTTTGGCCGGCCCGCTGGGGCCGCATATCCAGTACGGTTTTAATGTTCCAGTGTGCATTTCGAGCAACTGTGAAAGGCAAAGAGTGGTACCAGGCCGACGATGTCGCCGAGGAGTACGACGACAAGCGCTTTTCGGAAGGTGGGAGATTCATTGACCGGCGCGAAAAGGCGGCCGTCCTCTCGGCGCTGGCTCCGATTGCGGATAAACGCGTGTTGGAAGTTGCCTGCGGGACCGGCCGGTTTACCGTTATGATGGCCCAACGGGGAGCCAACATTACCGGTCTTGATATCTCCGGGGCGATGCTCGCACAGGGTCGACAAAAGGCCAAAGACGCTGGCGTCGGCGACCGCGTTGAGTTTATGCGTGGGGATGCGGCCCGCCTTCCGTTTCCCGATGACCATTTCGATGCCGTCTTTGCCATGCGGTTTTTCCATCTTGCGGACCGTCCGGTGACGTTTCTCCGCGAACTGCGGCGTGTCTCGAAGGGCCAGGTGTTTTTCGATACGTTCAATCTCGGCAGCACGCGTGTGATCTACAACTGGTTGTTGCCGATGGGCTCGCGGCTCTACTCTCGAACGGATGTCGAGAGCTTACTTGCGGACGCACAGCTTGATTTAGTCGATGAATCTCACGATTTCGTCCTCCCCTACGGCTTTTATCGAGGCCTGCCACGGGCAGTCGCTCGTCCGTTCCGCACGCTCGATACCACACTCGGTAAGACACCAGTCGGTGATAAACTCGCCTCGGTCTCCTACTGGAACACTACGAAGTAGCACCGGCGCACTGTAAGGTAGGCGACCGCCACGGAATCGCCCGGTACGCCGAAACACTGATTTAAAGCCCCGTCCGGTCGACGGCCAACTATGAAACAGGATGTCGAACAGACAGTGACTGCCTACTATTCGGCACTCAGAGACGGCGAGTCGCTGTCAGCGTTCTTCCGAGAGGCACCGGGTACAATCAAAGTCGGCCTCAGCGAGCGGTTGGTCGGCTATGCTGATGTAGCCGCTGGCCTCTCCGAACAGACTGCCACGACCGTCGACTGGACTGTCGAGAGCCATGATCTGTCCATCTCGGTCGACGACGATACAGCGTGGTTCAGCGATCAGGTTACCCTTGAGTGGACAAACACCCAAGTAGACACCAGCTACGACTTCGAGACGCGCTGGACAGGAACGCTCACACGCCGTGAGCGCGGCGATCCCTGGCAGTTCGTCATCCTACATGTTTCGGCTGCCAACGAAGAACTCCAGACGGCCGAAGACGACCTGTTCGCATGGGACGGCTGATGGTCGGCTCGTCGCTCACCGAAGACGAAAAGTCGATTGCAAACACACGGCTCAAAGTCGGCTTCGTTCTGCTGGTGGCGGGCTCGACGGCGTTGATGTCGCTGTATATCGACCCGACGCCACTAGAACTCGTTACGGCCTTCGGTGTTGGCGTCATCATCGGAACTGTCCTGCTGTGGTTTGTTCTTCGAAACCTTCGAGAGTTCCGACGAACGCTTCGCTAACGACGATCGACGCGCTGGAGCCAGAGTCCCGGACTATTGAGTTCTTCGTCTGTCGGCAAATTCTCTGGTCGTTCCCAGACCGCACTGGCAGCGGCGATATCACGCGCTTCGGCAATAGCCTCGAAAAACGCCGCGCCGCGTTCGTACTGCTGGCGTTTGAGTCCCAGTCCCAGCAGTCGACGCATCAGCTGGACAAAGGGGCCACCACCCTGCCGGCGAGCGTCGAGTTTCGCCCGCAGATCGGCGTACTCATCGTCGAATGCCTGGTCCATCAGCAGCTCGGCATAGCCTTCGACAGCCGTCATTGCCGTGTTGAGTTCGCCGTAGGCCTCCCGATTAAGTTGGCCGTCGGCCAGATTGCTGACGGCCGCCTGCATGCGGTCTTCGAGATACCCCGGCAGCCACGGTGCGGCCCCGAACTCAGCGGCGTGGGCGACTTCGTGGAACGCGATCCACCGCCGAAACCGCGGGTAGTCGACGGCTAGCTCACCAGTGACACGACGGATGTTCGGCCGGACAAAGTACAGCGAGTGTGCGTCCGACTCTGCGAGCAATAGCGGATCGTACTGTCCAAGGACGTTGCGACCGAGAAAGCCGAGCGTGATCGCCATTGTGCCGGTGTTGACTGCCCGTGAGACACCCGGAAACATCGTTTTCTGCCCTTCAAGCGGCTCGACAACGCGCCGGAAGGTCTCGATGTTGGCGTCGATCCAGTGGTGGCGGTTCTGGATTTCAATAGTTTCGGGCAACTCGAAGTCGACATCACCAACCGACCGCAAGCGGTCGCGGGCATCTCGCACATCGTCGCGGTAGCCGGTCTGTTCGTCCGCCGACAGATCAAGCTCGCCGCGTGGCGTTGCGGCTTTAGCTGCCACCGCGACGGCATCCCAGTCGACGATTCCATCGCCACCGGCGTCGGCGACCGCTTGCGCGCTCCGAAAGAGATCCATGCAAAACGCTGGGTGCCAGCGAGTAAAGTCCTTGTGCGGGCTCAGGTCGACTCATCGAAGCCGGCAATCTCCTCGTCGGCGTCCTCGCCGAGGAACTTCGTCGCGATAATTGCCAATGCAGCAACGATACCAACAGCCAAAAACAGCATCCCGAGCGAGCGGCCACTCTCTTCGCTGGGCTCGTCTCTGTCGACTGATTCGGCGTCTGTCTCCGTTTCGGCTGTCGAGCCACGGAGCGATTTCGGGCCGATCTGGATGTCGCCCTCGGGGACGTGGAGTTCGAGCAGTGTAATGTTACCCATACAACAGTATACGCACAACCGACCTAAATCCGTTTGGGCGTCGACGCTGGGTGATGACCGCTGATCACCAGTCGACAGCCAGCCAAAACGTGAGGTTGATACGAATGGTATCTCTTCACACAGATATGAACGAGACCCAACGGGAGTTTCTCGAATCGCTACTGTCGACCGCCAGTCCCTCGGGCTACGAGACTGCGGGCCAGCGTGTGTGGATCGAGTACGTCAGCGAGTTTGCTGACGAGGTCTGGACTGACGACTACGGTAACGCCATTGCGGTCCACGAAGGAACGGGCGAGGGCCCCAAAATCGCCTTCGGCGGCCATGGCGACGAGATCGGCTTTATTGTCCGAGACATCGACGACAACGGCTTTCTGCGGATCTCGCGCATCGGTGGCTCGGATCGGACGATCTCGCAGGGCCAACACGTCACGATCCACAGCGACGAGCCAGTTCAGGGTGTGATCGGCCAGACAGCAATCCACCTCAGAGAAGTTGGCAGCGAGGAGTACAGCGACATCAGCGAACAGTTCGTCGACATCGGCGCGACTGACGCCGAGGAGGCCGAAGAGCTAGTCGAAATTGGTGACCCGATCACGTTCGCTACCGAGTTGTTCGAACTCAATGGTTCGCGGCTGTCTGCCCGCGGGATGGACAACCGTGTCGGTATCTGGAGTGCAGCCGAGGGGCTTCGGCATGCGGTCGAACAGGATGTCAACGCCACGATTTACGCAGTGAGTACTGTCCAAGAGGAAGTCGGCATCAAGGGCGCACAGATGGTCGGATTCGATCTCGACCCTGACGCCGCCATCGCGGTTGATGTTACCCACGCGACAGACAACCCAGATGTGAAAGGCAAACACAAAGGCCCCGTTGAGTTGGGCGCAGGCCCGGTCGTTTCGCGCGGCAGTGCAAATCATCCGAAGGTGGTCGACCTTGCGCGGCAGGCCGCCGAAGACGCAGGCGTCGACGTCCAACTGCAAGCCACTGGCACCAGAACCGGCACTGACGCAGATGGTTTTTATACCAGCCGTGGCGGAATCCCCTCGCTCAACATCGGCGTGCCGAACCGGTATATGCACACGCCGGTCGAGGTGATTGATACGGATGACCTCGACGGCGTGGCCGCGCTGCTCGGCGCAATTGCCGAACAGGCGGGCGAAATCGAGTCGTTTGCCGTCGAGTTCTGAGACGCGAGAGTAGTCGCCGGCCCTGAACAGTAGTCTTCGGGGCGTGTTAGACTATCTCGTAGTGGCCGTTAAAGAACAAGGTTAAAAGCCGAGAAGGGTTTCGTGAGCATATGGCTGGAACTATCGAAGCACTCGTTCCTGGTGGTCAGGCCAACCCTGGCCCACCGCTCGGTCCCGAACTCGGACCGACACCGGTCGACGTCCAAGCAGTCGTCCAAGAGATCAACGCTGAAACCGAAGCGTTCGACGGGATGGAAGTCCCTGTCACTATCGAGTACGAAGACGACGGTTCGTTCGAGATCGAAGTTGGTGTCCCACCGACATCCGAACTCATCAAAGACGAAGCCGGCTTCTCGTCAGGCAGCGGTGAACCCCACGAGAACTTCGTCGCCGACATGTCCGTCGAGCAGCTCAAAAAGGTCGCCGAGCAGAAATCGACTGACCTGCTGTCGTACGACGTGAAAAACGCCGCCAAAGAGGTCAGCGGCACCTGCATGACGCTTGGTGTGACGATTGACGGCGAAGACGCTCGCACGTTCAAAGAGCGCGTCGACGCCGGCGAGTACGACGACATTCTTGTCGACGACGCCAGCGCGTAATCACGCGGTGATCTTCTTTCGTTTCCAATTCGTGAGTGCGAACAGTGCGTCGGCGGTTTTTCAGACACACCACGAGATTCCACCAAACCTACTGTCGGGGCTGAGGCCATTGGAACAAGATCCAACGCTGAAAAAGCATAACGGCTGGGCTACACGTCAGCGTCGACATCGATCTGTCTGACCAAGTTGACCAGCGAACTGAGCTGCGGGAACGTGTACACCGTGAGATCAAGATCCGTATTCTGTGTCGTGATTTCGGAATCCAGCACGAACACCATTTCCTTGTCGGGAAGCCCACCCATGTTGTCGATGATCTTGCGGGTCGAACCGTAGCTAAAGGTCGGCGTCGTCATGTTTATGCTCGTCTGCAGGACGTTCGCCCAGCCGTCAATGTAGCTGGAGGTCATGATGTTGCCGATCTCCTGGATTGCCGATTTCTCCATGCTGCTAAAGCCGCTGGCGTCATCGCCGCCCATCTCGCCCGGAATCATCGACTGGGCGAGCCGCTTGCTGTCAGCCGGATCAAGCAGAAACAGAACGTGACCGTACGGCGAGTCAGTCAACTCGATGCTGATTCCGACCGCGTTGCGATCGCCGATGTGTGTTTTCACATCGTTGATGTGCAAGAAATTGATTTTCGCCATCTCGATTTCGGCGTCCATTCCCGACATCTGGCTCAGGCTGTCGGCGACCTGCATCGATCCCTGTCGACAGATCCGATTAAAAAGTTCCAGCTTCCGAATGTCGACCTGTAGGCTCATTACAGTGGTATCAGTTCGTGCGAATAAAACGTTGTAGAAATCTCTCGCCGGCGGTTTTCAGACGCCCTGGGTATGCGTGAGATGGCCACCCGCGTGAGACGAATACTCAAAGCGAGGGCATGTGAAACACCAACAGACGGCGGAATCGGGTTCGACGGCTTTTTAACGCTGATAGGCCTCTTCCCGATGAGACAGGCGTAGCCTGTGTCACTGACCCGTAGGAGCATATCCTGCGTACTACGGAGGTGAATAATGGCAGACGATACGATAGTAGACGCAGTATCCCGCGCGCTCGACGAGTCGCCTCCTCGGAACTTCCGAGAGACCGTCGACCTCGCGGTCAATCTGCGCGATCTAGACTTAAACGATCCATCGAAACGCATCGACGAGAGCATCGTGCTCCCGTCCGGCACCGGCCAGGAAACACAGATTGTTGTGTTTGCTGAAGGTGAAACGGCCCTGCAAGCCGAGTCTGTCGCCGACCAGGTTCTTTCGAGCAACGAGCTCGAAGACCTCGGCGACGATGACGACGCAGCCAAGGATTTGGCCGACGAGACGGACTTCTTTGTCGCCGAAGCCAACCTGATGCAGGACATCGGCCGTTATCTCGGGACCGTTCTCGGTCCGCGAGGTAAAATGCCGACGCCGCTGCAGCCCGACGACGACGTCGTCGAGACGGTCAACCGGATGAAAAACACCGTCCAGGTTCGCTCCCGAGACCGACGGACGTTCCACACGCGCGTTGGCGCGGACGATATGGACGCCGACGAGATCGCCTCGAACATCGACGTGATCATTCGGCGACTTGAAGCGAATCTCGAAAAGGGCCCACTCAATCTTGATTCGATCTACGTCAAGACGACGATGGGTCCCGCCGTCGAGGTGAACGCATAATGAGCCAGAGCGAATCCGTCCGCAAAACCGAGACGATTCCACAGTGGAAACAGGACGAAGTCGACGAACTCGTCGAGTTTATTTCCGGCTACCAGTCGGTTGGGATTGTCGGCGTTACAGGCATTCCAAGCCGACAGCTGCAGGCGATGCGCCGAGACCTGCACGGCAGTGCCGCCATCCGAATGAGCCGAAACACGCTCGTCGAACGCGCACTACAGGAGGCTGGCGATGGTCTCGAACAGCTTACGGAGTTTGTCGCCGGCCAAGTCGCACTTGTCGGAACGAACGACAACCCCTTCGGCCTGTTCAAGCAGCTCGAAGCCTCGAAAACGCCCGCCCCGATCAACGCTGGCGAGATCGCACCAAACGAGATCGTCATCCCAGAGGGCGACACCGGCGTCGACCCAGGTCCGTTCGTCGGCGAACTCCAACAGATCGGAGCCGACGCCCGGATCCAAGAGGGATCGATCCAGGTGCTTTCGGACAGTGTCGTCCTCTCAGAGGGCGAAGAAGTCGACCAGCAACTCGCAGGCGTACTGAGCGAGTTGGAAATCGAACCCAAAGAAGTCGGCCTTGACCTCAAGCGCGTGTTCTCGGAAGGCGTGTTGTTCTCGCCCGACGAACTCGCGATCGATGTCGACGAATACTACGCCGACATTCAGGCCGCAGCGGGTGCGGCCCGGAACCTCTCGGTCAATGCGGTCTACCCGACCGCCCAGACCGCAGACTCGCTTATTGCGAAAGCAACTGGCGAGGCCAAATCGGTCGCGCTCGCTGGTGCCGTCGAGAGCCCGGATGTGCTGGGCGATCTTGTCGGCAAAGCCGACGGCCAGGTTCGTGCACTCGTGAGCCAGATCGACGACCCCGAAGCCCTCCCCGAGGAGCTTCGTGATATCGACGCTGGCGCTGACGACAGCGCAGCCGACGAAAGCGAAGACGCAGACGCAGACGAACAGGCAGACGAAGACGACACAGAAGAGGCCGAGGCAGACGCCGCCGACGATGACGGCGACGATGACGACGCACTCGGAACGCTCTTCTAACCCCAACTGGAGATTACAACAATGGAATACGTTTACGCAGCACTCATCCTGAACGAGACCGACGAAGAGATCAACGAAGACAACGTTACCGCCGTCCTTGAGGCAGCAGGCGTCGACGTCGAGGAGTCCCGTGTAAAGGCCCTCGTCGCCGCCCTCGAAGACGTCGATATCGAGGAAGCCATCGAGACGGCCGCTGCTGTGCCCGCCGCAGGCGGCGCCGCAGCCGCTGGCGCTGACGACGCAGCCGACGCTGACGATGGCGACGACGCAGCTGACGAGGCCGACGCAGCCGAAGAAGAAGACGACGACGA
>SL_5KL_010_SEDDRAFT_10000363_pt1 | contig 29317 bp, 18 predicted proteins | sample SodLakKL_010_SED_FD_9118 | JGI IMG/M metagenome (IMG submission 9118) | reverse complement strand
GCCGGCGAGCCGGCCTGACCCCGTTCCTCCTCTGCGGCGTTCTCGGCCTCCTCCTCCTTCCGCTGGCGGCATCTGCGGCTCAAGGCGCCGACCGGGAATTCGACCCGGAATGGGTGCTTCGGGCCGAGCGGACGGAGTTCCGGGAGTCGGCCTCCAGCGCCGAGGTGATGGAGTGGCTGGAGCAGGCGGCGGCCGTCCATCCCCGCCTCCACCTCACTGGGATGGGCTACTCGAACGAAGGACGGGTCATCCCCCTCCTGGTTGCGGGACCGGTGGCCGATCCCTCACCGGAGGCGGTTCGCCGTGCTTCCCGGACGGAAGGTCTCCCGGTGATCTACCTCCAGGCCAATATCCATGCCGGTGAGGTGGCCGGAAAGGAAGCGCTCCTCCGCCTTGTTCGGGAGCTGGCGCTGGAGCTGCGGCCAGGGCTCCTGGACGACCTGATCCTCCTCATCGGTCCCAACTACAATCCCGACGGGAACGAACGGATCGACCTCCGAAACCGCCCCCGCCAGCACGGCCCCGTGGGGGGGATGGGGACCCGGACCAACGCCCAGGGGCTAGACCTGAACCGGGACCAGATGAAGCTGGACGCACCGGAGGCCCGCTCTCTGGCCCGACTCATGACCGACTACGACCCCCACATGGTGGTGGACCTCCACACAACCAACGGGACCCGCATCGCGTATCACCTCACCTATGCCCCCGGACTCCACCCGGCGACCCCCTCCGCCATCGACACCCTGGTGCGGGACGACCTCCTCCCTGCCACCACCGAAGGGGTGCTGGGCCGGTACGGATGGCACATGTGGCACTACGGGAACGTCTTCTCACGAGGTGGCGTGGAGGCCTGGTGGACCTTCGATCACCGTCCCCGGTTCGTCACCAACTACGTGGGGATCCGGAACCGCTTGGCCGTGCTGAGCGAAGCCTACAGCTACGCCACCTTCGAAGACCGGATCCTCGCCACCGAGCGCTTCGTGGACGAGATCCTGGGGTGGAGCCGGGTCAACGGAGACCGGATCCGGGAGGTGGTGGAGGTGGAAGACAGGCGGGACCTGCGGGGGGAACGGATCCCCCTTCGGGCCGGTTTTCCGGATGAGCCAGTGCTCCATCCCATCCTCTTGGGGGAGGTGGACGAGGAGTTCCACCCATGGACTGGGGAGGTGATGCTCCGCCGCCGGGACGTGGTCCATGAGCAAACCATGCCGGCCTTCGTGCACTTCGTTGGGACGGAATACGAGACGGCGCCGGATGCCTACCTGATCCCGCCCCACCTCACGTCGGTGGTGGAGCGACTCCGGGCCCACGGGATCCGGATGGAGCAGGGGTGGGACGGTTCACTCCCTGCGTTGGAGGGGTTCCGGATCCGGGAGCGCGTGGTGGCAGAGCGGGTCTTCCAGGGGCGGAACGAAGTGACACTGGTTGGAGAGTGGGAGCCGGTGCTCCCAGGTGACGTTCCGGCCGTGGAGAGCCTGGAGCAGGAGCCGTCCCAGTGGTGGGTGGTCCCCATGGATCAGCCCCTGGCCCGTCTGGCCTTCCTCCTCCTGGAGCCCCGATCCGACGACGGCCTTACGGCCTGGGGGCTCATGGATCCGTGGCTCGACGACGGCTTCCCCATTCTTCGGGTTGTGGAACTGCGGTAGGGGGGCGGAAGGGCTCAGCGGTTGCCGGCCATTCGGGCATCGATGAGCTGAAGCGCACGCCTCGCCAGCTGCTCCGGACTGACGGGGCGGTGGAGGAGGTCGAAGCGATGGGGGAAGAGGCTTCCGGCTCGCGGCCCCACATCTCCAGGGGGCAAGAGGAGGAGGACCGGTGGGTTTTCCGGCCCCCGGAGACCCAGGTGAACCTGGCCCTCCTCCAGGCGATCGGTGATGACGAGTCGGATGGGGAGCCCGGGCCGATCCAGGATCTGCCGGGCCTCCTGGACGCTGCGGGCGGGGATCACATGCAGGCCGTGTTCTTCCAGAATCCGCCGCGTCCCCTCCGCTGATGATTCCCCGGTGCGCCGGATGAGGAGCACGGTCCACCGATCCCCGCCTCGGGCGGGTGGATCCGGGGGCGGTTCCCCGTTGGCTACCGGGGGCAGGTCGATGTGGAAGGTGCTTCCTTCACCGGGGACGGACTCAACGGAGATGAAGCCCCCGCTCTGGCGCACGATCCCGTAGACAGAGGGAAGACCGAGCCCCGTCCCACTCCCTACGGGTTTGGTGGAGAAGAAGGGCTCGAAGATCCGCGCCTGGATCTCGGGAGTCATTCCGGATCCGGTGTCGGTCACGGCGATGCGGAGGTAACGGCCCGGCGGCTGGACCTGCTGGTGGACCCGTCGTTCTTCCTTGAACTCCACCAGGGAGGTTGCGATGTAGAGGGTGCCCCCGTCGGGCATGGCGTCCCTGGCATTGAGAGCCAGGTTTATGAGCGCCCGCTCGAGTTGGATGGGGTCGACATGGACAAGTGCGCCCTCGTGTCCCAGTCGGGTCCGGAACTGGATCCTGTCGCCCAGGAGGCGGTCCAGAAGCCGATGGCTGTCCTCCACGACGGTGCCTGGGTCCAGCTCGGTGGGGCTCAGGACCTGCTTCCTGGCGAAGGCCAGAAGGTGGCGGGTCAACTCCGCGGCTCGCTTCCCGGATCGGTAGATCTCCACGAGAGACCGCTGGACTTCCTCAGCATCCTGGGGATCTGTGAGCGCCAACTCGGCACTCCCGTTGATGACGGTGAGGATGTTGTTGAAGTCGTGGGCGATCCCTCCTGCCAGCTTGCCGATGGCCTCCATCTTCTGAGACTGGTTCAACTCCAGTTCCTTCTGTGCCAGTGCCTCCTCGGTTTTCATACGTTCCAACTCGGCGGCGGCACGGGCCGCGAAGATCTGGAGGAGGGATGGGGCGGATTCCGGGAGTTCCATGGGGGTGGCGGAGAGGACCCCCAGGATCCCCATCACCTGTCCCCCGCTTCCCACCAGGGGGGCCCCGGCGTAGGCGTCGCAGACGGTCTCCCGAACCTGGATTCCGTGGGGATAGCGTTCCCGTGCGCCTTCGGGGAGTAGGAGCAGGCTACCCTCCACAACGGTCCCGCAGGGCGTTCCCGCCACCGGATACTCCACCGGATCATGCCGACCACCCCGGGTCCAGCGGGTGAGGGTGCCGAGTCTGGGCCCACCCTCCTCCCGGTCAGGGAGAAGGCGGGCGACGAAGGCCTCGTCGGCACCGAAGGTCTCGGCCAGATCCCAGGTCACGGCCTGCAAAAAGGCGGTGCCTGTGCCGGTGGAGATCAGATGGGCCACGCGCTTGAGGAGTTCCACCTCCTCGGTGCGCTCGGTAACGTCGGTGATGGCTCCGTAGTAGGAGCCCGGAATACCGTCGCCTGGAGCGAGAGGCGTCGCTTCCTCCCCCTTCATGGCCCGGATCACCACGCTCACCCACCTGACCCCCGACTCCGGGTGCCGCAACGGGAGCAGGAGGGGAAGCGCGGGCTCTGCTTCCTCGTCCCGAGCCAACGCTTGTCGGATCGCGACCCGCTCCCGGGCGCCAAAGCCGATCCAGAAATCATCCCGGTTGGGATCGAAGCTTCGCGGATCCACACCGCGGAGCCGGAACATCTCGTCCGTCCAGTATCCGGTGCCAGACGAGCTGTCCCACTCGAATCCACCGACGCGAGCCACCCGCTGGGTCTGTTCGAGAATCCGGGCCTGGCGGGCAAGCTGCGTGGCTTGGGTGTCGCGGATGCGCCGCGTCAGTTCAGCCCACTTCGTTTCGGTGATATCGTGGAAGGTACCGGTGGCAACGGGTTGCCCCGAAGCCCCTTCCACCAGATGGCCTCTGGCTTCGATCCAGCGGGTGGTACCGTCGGGGAGGATGATGCGGAGTTCGAGTCGGGTGGGGGCATCATGCCCCCGAAGGAGCCGGAAAAGGTCCCTTCGCACACCAACTCGATCGCTGGGATGGACCCTCTGGAGGAGTTCGTCTGTCGTGGTGGGGACATCGCCGGGGGCCCAGCCGACGATCCGAGGGGTGTTGGGAGAAAGGCGACAGCGGCCATCTGCCGGCGAGACTTCCCAGACGCCCACGTGCCCCGCCTCCATGGCGAGACGAAGGTGGTCCAGGGAAGGGGTGGCGAGGCCCGCCGCTGAAGAGCTTGGATGGTCCGGGTCCCCCAAAGGATCGTCGTTCCGGTCGGCGCCGGACGGTCGGTCTTCAGGAGAGGGGGATCCGAACATGATGAACGATTGGAGGGCGGCGAAACCTTAGTACATCATGGGCCTGGATAAGCCGGGTGGGTCACGTGGCACCCAGACGGCCAAGCTTTCACCTCGACCCGGCTCCGAGAAGGATCAGCCTGGATACTGACCGGCGATGTACTTCCTCAGCGTCATGATCTGGAATTGCTGATTGTCGATCACCTTCTCCACAAGGTCGCGGATGGAGATGATCCCCACCACCTTGCCTTCCTGATTCACGACCGGCAGGTGACGGATCTCCTTGTCCGTCATGATGCTCATGCAGGCTTCAACCGACTCCTCACCGCGGACGGTGTAGACGTCTTCGGTCATCACCTCGTCCACGCGGGTCTCACGGGATTGGCGCCCCTTCAGGACGATCTTGTCCCGGTAATCCCGTTCCGTGATGATTCCCCTCAGTCCTCCCTCATCCATTACCAGGAGGGCACCCACGTTCCGGTCCGCCATCTGCTCCACGGCCTGATAGACCGTGTCGTCCGGGCGGATGGTGAATAGGATCGGGGACTTGCGGGCCAGGATCTCCGAGATCCGCATCATATCAGCTCCGGATGCCTTGAGGCTCTGGTGGTGTAGAACCCCGAGTCAGGGCTCGGGGTGATCAAAGGACAGGTTGGAAGATAAAGAGAATAGTTACTCTCAGCGAGGGAGTTCCGGATCAGGCGGGCACTTGAATTCCGGATCGCAGTGTGACAGCGGGTTCGCGACGGTATTCTCGGATGTGTTGAACGGGTGTTTGCCAGCGGGAGGCTGGGATATGGATCGAAGGAAGAGAAGGTCTCGCCACGTGAGAAGGCTCCGGTCAGGCGAAGCGGGAGGAAGGCCCGGACGCCGGCCGACGACATTGGACCGCTCGGCTCGAGGGATGCTCGTGGGTGTCCTGGCTGCGGCGGTATTCCTGGTAGGGCCCATCCTCGCCTCCGCTGCCTATCCGGGAGGAGGGAAGGGGCAGCTCTCGGCCCAGGATATCGGCGAGGAGTGGGCGGAGCGCCCGGTGGCTCTGGTGACCGGTTCCACCGGCGGCATGGGGCGGGAGATCGCCTGGAGGCTCCACGAGTTGGGGTATCACGTCATCGTACACGGGCGGAGCGCCCAGCGGGGTCTCGCTCTGGTGGACGAGATCCTGGAAGCGGGAGGTAGCGCAACCTTCCACGCCGCCGACTTCACCTCACTGGACCAGGTCCGGTCCCTGGCCATGACCGTGGTGGCCGGGTACGACCGGCTGGACATCCTGGTGAACAACGCCGGGATCGGATCGGCGGAGGATGGAATGGAGTGGACGGACGACGGGCTCGAGCCGGTCTTCCAGGTCAATTACCTTTCCCACTTCCTCCTCACCGAACTCCTCCTGCCCAGACTGAGGGCGGCTCCCGAGGCGAGGATCGTCAATGTGGCTTCTCTGGCCCAGGCACCTCTGGTGTTCGACGATGAGGAGCCCTGGTGGAAGGAGCCTGAGGAGGAGGAGATCGACCCTGAGGAGCAGGAGTCAGCGGACACCCCGACCGCCACTGACCGAGGGACGGAACCGGAGTCCCCGCAGGAGCCGGCCGACGGGGATGAGGGAGTGGGTGAAGAAGACGAGGCACGCATTGGACTCCCATACGCCCGGAGTAAGCTGGCCCAGATACTCCACGCCTTCGACCTGGCGGAGGAACTGGAGGGAACGTCCATCCAGGTGAATGCCCTCCACCCGGCCACCTTCATGGACACGTACATGGTGGAGCGGGCCGGGATCGAACCTCAGGCCACCGTGGAGGAGGGCGCGGACGCGGTGATGCAGCTCCTCACGGGAGAGGTGGGGAGCGGCGGGTACTTCAACCAGATGGAGCCGGCGGAAGCCCATGAGCAGGCGTACGACCGGGAGGCAAGGAGGCAACTCCGCGAGCTCAGTCGACACCTGGCCGGCCTTGATCCATAGGAGCGAGCATGGCCTACGATATCGAGGATTTCCAGAGAGATGTGGTGGAGGCCAGCCGGACGGTTCCGGTGCTGGCGGACTTCTGGGCGGCGTGGTGCGGGCCGTGTCGCGTTCTGGGACCGGTCCTGGAGCGGATGGCTGCCGCCGCCGGCGACCGCTGGAGGCTGGCGAAGGTGGACACGGAGCGCTTCCAGGAGGAGGCGGCCCGCTACGGGGTCCGGGGGATCCCCAATGTGAAGCTCTTCGTGGACGGGGAGCCGGTGGACGAGTTCGTGGGTGCTCTGCCTGAGTCACAGATCCAGGCATGGCTGGATCGGACACTCCCCACCGAGGAGGATCGGGCCGGCCGAGCGCTGGTCCGGGAGTTGGACTCCCTGGTCTTCTCCGATCCGGCCACCGCCCTTACCCAACTCGCCGACCTGGACCCACCCGCGGACCTGGCGCAGAGGGTCACGGACCTGCACTTCCTGGCAGGGCGGATGCTCCTGTTGGATGATCCGGGTGCTCTCGGGCGGGGCGAAGCGCCGCAACTCTACCTGGAGGGGCTCCAGCGGCTCAAGGGTGGGGATTTCGATGGCGCCCTGAAATGCCTCATCGCTTCTATGCGGGAAGACCGGTCGCTGGACGACGAGGCGGCCCGCCGCACCTGCGTAGCCCTCTTCCGGTTCCTGGGGCAGGAGCACCCGGCGGTGGCGGCGCGGAGAAGCGAGTTCGCCGGAGCGCTCTACGTGTGACGCGGGGCGGCCTTCGCCTGTTCTGCCAGGGCTTGCGGTGTTCCGAAGACATGGCCGTTCCTCGGGACTCGCTCCGAGGGGGGTTGACGCTGGCGGGTGAGTGGCCTAACCTCCCCCGCTGAATTTTCACTCACTCCGGATGGAAACATCATGGACGATCCCAACAGTCCAAGTAGCGAGGGTCCGAGTCGACCGTTCCGGTCGTCTCCTCTGACCCCACTCCAGACCCAGGTCCGACGGGCCGTGGGTGGAGGATTCCGGAGCGTGTCCTGCGGGAGATCTTTCTTCCGCGTTTGACCTGCCCCCTCCTCCGCCCGCCCTCCCGGCGCGAGGAGAGGTGAAGGAAGGTAGGATTTCTTCTCTCCCCCGAAACATGCTGTTTCTGTTCGAGTCCGGCCGGGACGCCGGGCGGAGTCGGTGCGTGCCTGTATCGCGCCGGTGCCCCCCGTTCCAGCCACCCATTAATCCGATAGAGGAGTGCCACCGAATGGCAGACAACGACCCTGGAGGTAGGTCGGGTCCAAGACCCCTTCCCCAGCAGATAACCGGGCCGGTGCTCATCTGCGCCGGTCCCATGAACCCACAGTTGGATCTTGTGAGTCGCCCTGCCCAGATCCGGTCAGGGAGGCGAGGTTCGTTGCCCGTGGCACCTTCTCGTTCGGGAGGGGAGATCTACTAGGCATCGGCCCCCTCCCCCGGCCGGAGTGTGAGCACCGGCGGCGGGAGAAATGTCGATGCTGAAGCTCGCAGTCCGTTCCAGATTCCCCATCCACGCAGGGCGCCTTCTGGCTCTGCTCGCCTTCCTCCTTCTCCTTGGGTCTCCCATTGGGGCCCAGACTCCGGGATCTGACCCCGGTACTCTCCGTGGCCAGGTCTTGGGAACCGACGGGTCACCCATCTCTTCAGCCACGGTCCGAGTCCTTCCGGACGGCCCTGGCGCACTCAGCGACGGCGCCGGCCGATTCACCGTGCGAGATGTGCCTTCGGGGTCCGTGCAGCTCCGGGTGGAGCGACTGGGCTTCCGTTCCCAGGAACTCTCCGTGGACGCCGCGACGGCGGGGACGCTGGAGATCGTCCTGGAGACCTCGCCCATCGCGGTGGAGGGTGTCGTGACCACCGCCACCCCCACCGGAAGCGGTGCCAGCTACCAGGCCGTTCAGGCCTTCAACACCGAGGAGTTGCGGCGGCTCTCCGGCACCTCCCTGGGAGAGATGCTGGACGGCCAGCCCGGGCTCTCTTCCCGCTCCTTCGGATCCGCCACCGCCCGGCCCATCATCCGGGGGTTCGATGGTGAGCGGCTGCTGGTCCTGGAGAATGGCGAGCGGATGGGCGACATCCAGGAGACGGCACCGGACCACGCCATCACCCTGGATCCCATGGCCATGGACCGCCTGGAGGTGGTTCGGGGGCCTGCGAGCCTCCTCTACGGCTCCTCGGCGCTGGGGGGCGTTGTGAACATCCTGAACCGGGATGCTCCCGATGCCTGGAGCCCGGGGCTTCAGGGCGGGGTCTCCATGCAGGGGGCCAGCATGAATGAACTCCGCGCCGCCTCCGGACGTCTCATCCATGGATGGGACCGGATCGGTGTTTCCGGCCGGTTCACCTACCGGGAAGCCGGGGACGGCCGTACCCCTACCGAGGTGATCCCCAACTCCCAGAGCCAGACCCTCTCCACCGCCTTCGGGGTGGGGGTGAGGACCAACTCCTTCCAGGGTGGGTGGTCCGTGTCGTACCACGACAATGACTACGGGGTGCCCGAGTTCGGGGTTGAGACCGAGGACGGGGAGTTCGTGGAGGCCCAGCCCGATATGGAGGTGCGGATCGACCGCTTCAACACCCAGGCCCGGGGCACCTGGGAGCTGGACCGGTGGATCGAGGCCATGGACTTCCGGACCACCTTCTCCCGGTCCCTTCAGGAGGAGGGGGAGCCTGGAGTCCCTGCAGAGCTTCTTGAGCTGGAGATCGACACCCGCCTCTCTTCGTCCACGGTCCTGCTCCGGCACCGCCCCACCTGGATCCTGGATCAGGGGGTCGTGGGATTCAATTTTCTCCGGAAGGACCAGGGAGTGGAGGGGCTCGAGGCATACTTCCCAGGTGAGGTCCTTACCTCGGTTGCGGCCTACACCTTCCAGGAGATTCCCCTAGGTCTCCGAGCCCGACTCCAGCTTGGAGGACGTCTGGAGCAGGAGTGGCTCGAGACCCGGACGAATCAGTTCTTCGGCAGCACCGACATGCGGGAAGACAACGAACTGCAGGTCTCGTGGTCGGTGGGTCTGAACTTCCAGCCTGCGGCCGGGGTGGAGGTTGGAACCCAGCTGGCCCGGGCCCACCGGAACCCCACCGTGCTTGAGCGATATGCCAACGGTTGGCATGCCGGGGCCACTCGGGTTGAGCTGGGAGCTACCCGAGAGCCTGGCGACCCCCGTCTGGCCAGCGAGGTTGGACACGGGCTCGACCTCTTCACCCGGTTCTCGTCAGAGCGCTTGCGTCTGGAGCTGGCCGGGTTCTACAACCGCATCGACAACTACGTGGCGCTGGAAACCCTCCCGGCGGACTGCGGTGGGATCGAGTACCGGGTCCGGGCCGACCGTGAGTTCCCGGCCTGTGTGCAGTTCTTCAGCGCCGATGCCGAGATGATGGGGGGCGAGGCGACGTTGGATGTGCTCCTCACCGACGAGATCCGGGCCCGGGTCGTGTCCGATTTCGTACGGGGCACCCGCCGTGACGGAGACCAGGATCCCCTCCCCTTCATTCCTCCCTTCCGGACCTCCCTGGAGCTGGAGCGGGATTGGGGGCGGGCCTCCCTGGGCGGCACCTTCCGGTTCGTGAACAGCCAGAGCCGGGTCCCGGACGACGAACTGCCCACCAACTCCTACACTCTCATGGCGCTGAACGGGACGTGGGCGGTGGATCCCCAGGGACAGCACCGGATCAGCTTCACGGTGGACAACCTGCTGGATACCAGCTACCAGGATCACCTCTCGGTGGTGCGGCGCTTCCCGGCGCCCGTGTCCCCCGACAACCCGGCGCGCTTCGACATGCCGGGCCGGAACATCACTGTGTCGTACCGGTGGATGTTCTGAGTGGGAGTGACGCCCAATGGGAAAACCCCGGGGGGGGGCGCTCCAATCTCGGGTCCTGGGAGCAAAGTCCTGGGTTTTCCACGGAGCGGTCATCCGGCTATGACTTGTGGGGACGAGGGCGAAGAGCCAATATAGAGATGCGGTTGAGAGTCGTTCTCATCTCAAGAGGCTGTTCGTTACCAGCGACGCCAGGCGTTTCTGGCCCCATCCATGTCACTCGTGCCTGGAACCGACACCCCCCCCTTCGGCCCCTCCGGATCCCCGGCCCTGGTTCTTTCCAGGGTCGGGGCAGCCGTCTGCCTCTACTGCACGGCTTGTCACAAGGTCAAGGTCGAATTTGGCCCGGAAACCCTGGCACTGGGTCCGGATGAATTCCATGAACTCCTGACAGAACTGGAGGTCGCTCACAGCGACGGGGGAGATGGGTCACTCCCGTGCTGGGGGCTCTCCGGGCTCGAGGGCGAGGTGCTGGCCGACCTTCTCAGGCAGGCTCGGAGTTCTCTGATCATGGCCCTCCTGCTCAGGGAGCGTTGAGGGATGGGAAACTCTACACGGGGAGGGCGCTCAGGCTTCCTGTGGAGGCGGTGATCAGGTCGAGAACGGGTTTGGGGTGCGGATCACAAGGTGGTTTACGGGCCTCCACCGATTCCCTCCATCCTTGACCTCGGTCTGGGGCAAGGCGTATGGGTGAGCGGAGGTTCCACTTCATACCAGGCGGCACCCCCTGTCCCCCAGCTCCACCGACGCCTCAGTGGGTCGACGCCGCCTGACTTCCCCGAGGAGATCCTCCCATGCGGATGAATGCGCCACCTCTACGGCCTACCCGTTCCACTCCGATACTAGCGGTTCTGGCGGGCTTCACCGTTCTCCCCGCTTGCGGGATTGAGGAGCAGCCGTCTCACGCCGATCAGGCGGCCGAAGCGTCGGTGGCGGCAGGCACCTTCTTCGAGGTCGAGCTCCCGGCTTCCACCCATGAGGCTATGGATGCCCTGGGCATGGAGATCCCCCTCCACGGTCGGCTCTACGTGGTGGTGGATCGGGTGGGCGATTGGTCTCCACCGCCCGGTGATCCCCAGGCGAGCGTGCCGGAGCCCCGGAGAAGGGTGGGGGTGGCGGGTGTGCCGTTCTGGGGAGTCCAGGTCCGGGATGTGGAGCCGGGCGGAGTGGTGGGCCTCAGACCCGGCGGGGAGGGGGTTCGGGGGTATCCGTTGGACGACCTCCGCTCTCTTCCCGAGGGGGAGTACCGGGTGCAGGCGGTCCTGAGCTCATGGACCACCTACCATCGAGCCGACGGCCACGTACTGGAGATGCACCGGGAGACCGGGGAAGGTCAGAATCCCTGGATTTCCCCAGGGAACGCCTACTCCGAGGTGATGTCGGTCCGGCTGGGTCCCGGTGGGCCGGATCAGGTGCGTCTCTCCCTGGACCGGGTCATCCCGCCCATGCAGCCCCTGGAAGATGGGGAGGTGCTGGAGCTGGGGAATCCCCGGGACCGGGATCAGGTCCGTTTCGTGAAGATCCGAAGCGACCTCCTCTCCGACTTCTGGGGTCGGGACATGTACCTGGGAGCCAACGTCCTGCTTCCCCGGGGGTGGGAGCCCGGGTCCCAGATTCGCTATCCGGTGCTCTTCCACCTGGGGCACTTCCCCGGTGACCGGAGCCCCTTCGGCTTCGAACCTGGGGCTCCCGGGAGTGGCCGGACGGCGGGGTTCTCGGACTTCTGGATGTCGGAGGAGGCCCCGGGCATGTTCATCGTCACCATCCGGGATGCGAATCCTTTCTACGACACCTCGTATTCGGTGAATTCAGCGAATGTGGGGCCCTACGGCGACGCCATCACCGCCGAGCTCATTCCGTATTTGGAAGAAACGTTCGGGATGGTGGCCGAGCCCTGGTCCCGGGTTCTGGCCGGCGGGTCCACCGGCGGTTGGGAGGCGCTGGCGCTTCAGATCTTCCATCCGACCTTCTTCGGCGGGGCGTGGTCCTGGTGTCCCGACTCGGTGGACTTCCACGCCTACCAGATCGTGAACATCTACGAAGATGAGAACGCCTACGAGCGGGATCGGGGGTGGATCACGGTGGAGCGCCCCTCCAATCGCCTCCCGGACGGCAATATCCAGTTCACCATGCGGCAGGAGGGGCTGTACGAACTGGCCGTGGCCGATCGGAGTCGGTCCGGTGGGCAGTGGGCCATCTGGGAGGCGGCCCACGGCCCGGTGGGCGCCGATGGCTATCCGAGGCCCATCTGGGATCACGAGACCGGGGTCATCGACCGGGAGACGGCGGAGTACTGGCGAGACAACTTCGACCTCCACCATCACCTGCGGGAGAACTGGGCCCGGATCGGGAGCGATCTCCGGGGGAAGCTGCACATCGCCACCGGGGACATGGACTCCTACTATCTGGAGCTGGCCGTCTACCGCCTGGAGGAGTTCCTGGATCAGGCGACGGATCCCCCGGCCGACGCCCGGGTGGAGTACGGTCGTCGCCGCCCCCACTGCTGGCTGGGGGAATCCCCGAACCGGCCCGGGGAGGAGATCAACTACCGGGAGTTCATCCTGGAGGTGGGCGAATACCTGGAGCGACGTGCCCCGGCGGGGGCGCCCCTGGACTGGCTTCCGGGGCGCGAGTGAGACGCAAGAAGGCCCCGGACCGATGGGTCCGGGGCCTTCTCTTCATCCCGGGATGGATCCATCCGGGATCGGGATGCTCACCAGCCCCTTGGTCAGGGCGCATCCCACGGTCGGCGGCCTTACTGCGACGACACCGCTCCGGCGATCTCCAGGAGCGACCCCGCCAGCGCCCGGATGCGGCCCTCGTCTCCGGTAACCTCGCCGGTGGACACCCGCCGGGCGTCACCCCACAGCTCCACAGCCAGATCGGAGAGAGCCGACCGCTGAGCGGCACCGCTCAGCCCCTCGATCCGGTCCATCTCGGCCCGGACCGCGTTCAGCCGCTGGCTCGGGAGCCCGTCGTGGCGGGCGAGCTGGTCGTAGAAGGCCCGCGCCACCACCATCTCCGGCGGCCAGGTCATGAAGGGCTGGTGCTGCGGGTTGAACTCGTAGAAGGTCACGAGCTTCGCCGCCTCGAGCTCCGCCTGGGAGAGGTGCTCGCTGGGCTCCAGCTCCAGGATGTCCAGCCCCCGGGCGATCTCGGCCCCGTAGATCCGGCCGTTCCACCAGTAGGCTGACCAGTGGCCGCCGGTGAAGAGCTGCTCGTCGCTCAGGGGACCTCGGTCGAAGTAGGCGATCTCGAAGGGGTTCGACGGATCGGTGAAGTCGAAGACGGAGATGCCGCCCTGGTACCAGGCCTGGACCTTGATGTCCCGGCCAGGAACCGGCACCAACGAGCCGTTGTGGGCGACGCAATTCTCCGTGTCGGTCTGGGGCACGGGAAGCTTGAAGTAGCTGGTGCGGTGCATCCGGCCATTCCGGATGGAGAAAATGGCATTGGCGCCCCACTCAGGGCGGTCCGTGGCCCGGCAGCGAGGTGAAGTGCCGCCGCCCCACTCATCGGTGAAGATGACGGTGGTGCCGTCGTTGTTGAAGGTGGCCGAGTGCCAGTAGGCGAAGTTCTCGTCGATGACCTCATCGATCCGGACCGGGTTCACCGGATCGGAGATGTCAAAGAGGATCCCGTTCCCGGAGCAGGCTCCCGCGGCGATCCCCAGATGGGGGTAGATGGTAATGTCGTGGCAGTGGTTGGTGGGAGCCGACCGCTGCGTGCCTTCCCCATGAGGTCCACCGGGCCAGAGGCCGGCCACGTCCCCGGTGGCCTCATCGGCGAAGACCCGGGGCTGGCTCACGATGGCGGCATCCTGGGGCGCCTCCAGGGGCACCCGAATGACCTCAATCCGGAAGAGGGAGGTCAGGTCCTCCACCTCGTCGGGGCCCCGGGGCTCACACCCTTCAAGCTCCTCACCGGGGCGCACGCCGGCAGCGCCGGAGTTGTAGACGTAGATGTGGTCCGGGTCGTTCGGGTCTTCCAGGAGGGTGTGGGTGTGGGACCCGCGGCACGTCTGCACCGCTGCCACCTGCTCCGGCGCCTCCAGATTACTGATGTCGAAGATGCGGATCCCCCGGAAGCGCTCCGGGTTCACCGGGCCCGGCGCTCCCTCGGGACCACAGTCGATACGGCCCCGGGTCTGCTCCACCGACATGAAAACCAGGTTGCCGTAGATGGAGACGTCGCCCTGGCCCCCGGGGCAGAGGACGGAGCTCCGGAGGACAGGATTCATGGGGTCCGACACGTCGTAGATCATGAACCCGGTGAAGTTGCCTACAACCACCAGGTCTCCCTGAAAGGCCAGGTCCGAGTTGGCCAGGTTCAGGTTCCCCAGATTCTCCCCGTCGTAGAAGCCGGCGGGGCGGGGAGTGTTGGAGAGGAGGCGCATGTTCCAGGACGCTTCCTCCGCGTCCATCCATCCGGCGCCCAGGCCGATCCTCGGATCCGACTGATCCCACCAGATCTCCTGTGTTTCCTGCGCCGACCCCAGGGCCGGAAGGGCCAGGGCGGCGGTGAGGGCGGCGGCAAGGGACAGGCGTCCCAGGCGGGCGCCGACCGTCCTGCGGGCGTACGGGTGTCGTTCGTTCATTCCTGACCTCTTGGACAGTGGTGGTTCAGGTTGACAGGAAGCCCGGGGTGTGTCCGGGGAGCTTCCAGGTGGGGTGTGGGTCGGAGCCGGGTCGCTTGTCAGGACCCCTGGGCGCCCCGGGCGAGCATCTGCCGCATGCGCTCGATCTCGATAACCTGATCGGACTCCACGTGGGCGGCGAAGCCGAAGATCTCTCCCTCCTGACCGCCGCCCTCGGACGCGAAGAGGTCGTGCACCATCTGCACGGCCCCCTCGTGGTGATAGATCATGAACTCCAGGAAGAGGCGGTCGAACTCCTCGCCCGCCGCGGCCGCAAGCGATTCCATCTGGGCCGGCGTCAACATCCCCGCCATCCCGGCGTGATCGTGGCCCATGGCGGTGGGAGCGTCGTGGTCATGGTGGTGATCGTGATGCTCGTGGTGGTGGTGATCGCCATGGTGGTCGTGCCCGTGGTCGGCGTGGGGATCCCCGTCCAGGAGCCGTCCGGTGGACAGATCCACCTGCGGCACCGGCTCACCCCGATCCTCGAGCCAGCGCTGCATGAGTTCAATCTCATCGGCCTGGGAAGCCTGGATCCGCCCGGCGAGCGTCTGGACATCGACCCGGACGCTGCGCTCGGGAACTAGCGCGGTCATCTCCAGCGCCTGGGCGTGGTGGGCGATCATCATCTGCATGAAGTGCACGTCGTCCGCGGTGTGGGCCAGGAGCCCGAGCCCCTCACCGGGGCGCGTGTCCACAGAACGCCCGGCACCCTGCCCCGGGGCGTTGGGCTGGAAGGTGGTACCCGCACGCGGGTTCGCGGAATCGGCGCCAGATGGACCCGGAGTCGAGCCTGCAGCGCATCCGGCCAGGAGCAGGAATGCCCCGGCCACCAGGGGGGCGGCTACCCGCCGAGAGAAGTCTGGTAGGGCGATCATGGCAGATGGGGAAGAAGGTGTCGCAACCGAGACCACCCCCTCCAGGCGTCTTCGCCCGAAGGAGGTGGTGGCTCCCGGGACCTGGATTTCCCTACTCCGAATCCAGGTGTCTCGATCCCTCGGCGATTCCGGTCACATGGCGGTAGCCACATCGAGGAGCCCGCCCGCAAGCCGCCGGACCCGGACATCGTCGCCCGTCACCTCTCCGGTGCTGATCCGCCTGGCATCGGCCCAGAGGCTCGTGGCCAGCTCGCCCAGGGCAGCTCGCTTCCCCGCTCCATTGGCCATGGCGTCGATGCGGTCCATCTCCCGGGCGATCTCACCAAGACGGGAGGCCGGCAACCCCTGATGGCGCTCCAACTGGTCGAAATACGCCCGGGCCACCACGAACTCCGGAGGCCAGATGACTCGGGGCTGATGCTGGGGGTTGAATTCGTCGAAGTGGATCAGGTTGGCGGCTGCGATCTCGTTGGCCGAAAGGTGCTCGCTGGGGGTGAGCTCAAAGACGTCGAAGCCCCGGGAGATCTCGGAGCCGTAGATGAACCCGTTGTGCCAGTAGGTGGACCAGTAGCCGCCGGTGAAGAGCTGCTCGGTGCTGAGCGGCCCCCGGTCGAAGAAGGCGATCTCGTAGGAGTTGGAAGGGTCCGTGAAGTCGAAGACGGAGACCCCGCCCTGGTACCAAGCCTGCACCTTGATGTCCCGGCCGGGCACGGGAACCAGCGAACCGTTGTGGGCCACGCAGTTCTCCGTGTCCGTCTGGGGCGCCGGGAGCTTGTAGTAGCCGGCGTGGCGCATCCGGCCTCCCTCGATTGTGAAGAGGGTGTTGGCTCCCCACTCCGGAAGATCGGTTGCCAGGCACCGGGGCTGGCCGCCGCCACCCCACTCGTCGGTGAAGATGACGGTGGTTCCGTCATTGTTGAAGGTCGCGGAGTGCCAGTAGGCGAAGTTCGGATCGACGACCTCGTGGATCCGTCGGGGAACCGCTGGGTTGCTGATGTCGAAAAGGATCCCGTTCCCGGAGCAGGCCCCCGCCGCCAGCCCGATCTCCGGATAGGCGGTGATGTCGTGGCACTGGTTCGTATCCCGGGTTGTCTGGGTGCCCTCGCCGTGGTCACCTCCGGTCCAGAGCCCGGCTATGGTGCCCTCTTCCAGGTCAGCGAAGACCCGAGGTGAGTCGATGAGTTCGGCCCGCTCCGGAGCTGCAAGCGGCACCCGGATCACGTCGATGCTCCAGTACGACGTGGTGGGGTCATCGGGATCCCGGACGTTGGCGCATCCCTCCATCTCCTCACCGGACCGGGCGACGCTCGTCCCGGAGTTGTAGACGTACAGCGTCTCCGGGTCGTTCAGATCCTCCACCAGGGTGTGGGTGTGCGAACCCCGACAGGTCTGCACCGCCGCCACCTGCACCGGATTGGAGAAATCGCTCATGTCGAAGATGCGGACACCGCGGAAGCGCTCCGCCGACACCGCCTCCTCCACCCCCTGGTCTCCGCAGTCCAGGCGGCCCCGGGTCTCCTGGGCCGACATGAAGACGAGGTTCCCGTAGACCGAGACGTCGCCCTGCCCACCGGCGCACTCGACTGACGCCACCAGGATGGGATTCCGGGGGTCCGTGATGTCGTAGACGTTGAAGCCGTGATAGTTGCCTACATAGGCCAGCCCATCCTGGAAGGCCAGGTCCGTATTGGAGAAGCGTCCGTCGCCAGGGGTCTCGGGGTTGTAGAACCCCTCGGGCCGGGGGGTGAAGGAGAGGTGCTCCATGTTCCAGGAGGCAGCTTCAGCATCCATCCACCCTGCGCCGAGGCCGATGCGGGGGTCGTCGGCGCCCCCGGGGGTGAAGGAGGTCTGGGCGTCCAGGGCGCAGGGGCTGGCCACGAGGGTGGCCGCAAGCGCCAGGGCAGGGACGGCGAGTCCCCGCCGCAGGTGGGCGCGGGGGGTGGCGAGTCGTGTCATGGGATCCAGGGGTGGAGGAAGGGAGGCGGCGCCGCGATGGGCGTCTCAGTTGGTTTCCCGGAGAAGGCGGAGCATCCTGACAATCTCCATTCGCTGATCGCTGTCCACGTGCGATGCGAACTGGAAGATGTCCGACTCCTGCCCGGCGCCGGGGGTGGCGAAGAGCTCTTCCACCATGATGAGGGCCCCCTCGTGGTGGAAGATCATGAACTGGAGGAAGAGGCGCTCGAACTCGGCCCCGTGGGAGGCGGCCAGACGATCCAGTTCCTCGTCGGAGAGCATCCCCGCCATGTCCGAATGGTCATGGTGGGCATGCTCGTCGCCGTGGTGCGTGGGGGCGTGATGGTGACCGTGGTGGTGGTGATCATGGTGGCCGGCGTGGTCATCATGATCGTGGTGTCCGTGATTGCCGTGCTCCCCAGCCAGCGGATCGTAGAGACGCACCTCGGGGACTTCCTCTCCGCGGTCCTCCAGCCAACGGGTCATGATCCGGATCTCGTCGTCCTGGGAGCGGTCGATGCGCCGGGCCAGGAGCCGGAGTTCCCTGCGGTCGGTACGATCGTCCACCATGCGGGCCATGATGAGGGCCTGGGCATGATGGTGGATCATGTCCTGCATGAAGCGGACATCCGCCTCGTGGTAGGGCGCGCCGGTGGCCGGGAACTGGGCCGATGCGGCGCCAGGGAGGAGGAGCAGCAGGAGAAAGGTGGCGGCAGCCACCGGGAGGAGGATCAGGTGGGAACCGGATCTCGCCGGGGCGGGTCCGGCAGCGCGGCGTGAGAGTCGGTGACCCCGGGTCCCCAGGCACCTCGGAACCGTGAGCATGGTGGATCGTCTCCGTTGGAGTAAGACCTCACAAATACGGCCAAGATCCCTATCCCGCAAGTTGTTCGCGGCACCGGCCGCCCCCAACCGGAGGGGCGGCCGGTGGTCCCAAGAGCCTACCGCAGTTCAGCCGGAGGCCCGGCGTTGACCTGCAGATCCAGGACCCGTAGCTCGATCTGGATCCGCTCACCGGAGAGAGCATTCTCCAGCATGCGGATCTGGTCGCCCATCATCTGCTCCATCATGGCCCGCTGGGCCTCGGGGATGGATTCCAGCTGGCGACGGAGTTCATCGAGCCCGGCCCGGGCCTGGGCCACCTCCTCCGCCGAGAGACCCGCCTGGGCGAGATCCACCTCCAGGATGGACAGGAAGGGGTGGAGGTAGCCGTTCACCGTGCGGTAGTCGGAGAAGTGCACATCCACCGAGACGGGGCGACTCTCTCCTCCGTCCACCACAGCTCCCTCCAGCGACATGCGAAGGGGGATGTAGCGGTCCTGCTCCAACTCCAGCCGAATGCTACCAGGGGCGAAGGGAGCATCCTCTCCCGGGATGGTGGCATCCCACTCCAGCCCCTCGAAGTCGGTAAGGACAAGATTCCAGGTGGCTCGACCGTCCACGGAACCGGAGCCTTCCATGGACCACCGGTCCAGCGCCTCACCGAACATCCCCACCGGATCCGACCATAGCTCGCCGGTGAGGTCACCCGGGTCCATGCCTCCCGGGATGCCGGCGGCGTCGACGGAGCGGCTCCGCAGGACCGGCCGGCCGTCCACCATCTCCTTCTCCATGAAGACCACGGACGGGAAACCCAGGACCTCCTGACGGATGGTGAGATCATCGACGCTTGCCAGGCGAGCTTCATGGGCATCGAGGGCTCGCTGAAGGATCTGCTGGGGGGACTGGGCCGAGAGGGTGGCCGGCAGCATGGAAAGTCCCAGGGCCGACAGGGCCAGGGCCGAAACGAGGCCCGAGGAGACTCGGACCTGAGGAGCGCCGACCCGGAGGGCTGGAGGCCGGCCCGGATGGAGGGCGTCGGACACGGGGGGCGACGAACGGAGCATCATGGAGATCCTCTGGGGAAGATTGGATGGAGATGGTTGGAGCGCGACCACATGTGAGGATCGCGAACGACGATGCGGGGGCAACATCCGGGGATCCACAACTCCCGGGAATCGACCACATCGCTCTCTGGCGCTTGTATGCTGGGGAGTCCGGGAAGGATCCCCCTACGGAGCTTCTACCCGGAAGGGAAGCTCGGCCTGGAGGGGACCGTCCCCGGTTGTGACCACGACCCTCAAGCGGTAATCGCCAGGATCCCGGGGCGCCTCCAGCAGCTCCTGGTGAGCGGGTCCTTCCTCCCCTCCACCCAAGGTGAGTTCGCCCTCGACCTGGGCGAAGGCCCGGTCCTCCGACCAGCGGTGGATCACCTCATCTCCCTCAAGAATCAGGAGGTCATAGCGTTGGGCCGTGGGGAAGCGGAGAGTGGTAGGTTGTGCCAACCGGTTCACCAGAAGATGCCGGATCCGCATCTCGCCTCCCGGGGGATAGATGAACCGGTCCGTGGAGAGCACCACCTGGACACCAGCTGAGGGGTCGGACTCGGGCGCCTCGTCAGGGGTGGGGAAGAGCGCGTCCCAATCCGGTGGATCCCCGACCCGGACCTCCTCCATCTCAACCATGGAAACGAGGCGGAGTTCGGGAGACCCAAGCCACTCCGGGTACCGGGCGATGTCTTCGATGGCCGGGTCCGCCGTCAGATTCTCCCAGTCCTGGAGGAGGAGTCCACCCACCTGACGGCGATTCACCGCACGGCGGAAGCGGGTGCCACCCTCGCCGGTGTCGAATCGGTAGGCCATGAAGTCGAGGGTGTGGTCATTCCGATGGAACCAGTAGACGAATCGGTCTTCCCAGTCCCGGCCGCCGCCCTCTTCCAGGAAGGTGACCTCCACAACCTGGTACGGTTCACCGTCGATCTCCGCCTCACCCAGGTCCCGGTGTCGAGCTGCCGGGTCGAGAAGTCGAAAGGGAAGGAGGGCGAAGTAGACCACCGAGTTCACCGTACTCTCAAGCGAAGCTCGCTGGGAGGCGTCCAACTCGACTCTCTGCCCCTCCACCTCCCGACCGACTCCCTCGTTGGCCATCCAGTCTCGGATTGATGCACCATCCTGCCGATACTTACGTTCATAGAGGAACCGGCCGTCGGCGCGAACCACCCGATAGGCGTCGCCACGGAAATCGAACTCAAGATCCAGACGCTCGAATCGCTCTCCGCCGTGCCGCTCGATTGAGTCCCGCACCGTCTGGGTCGGTGTGGTGCGCATTTCGCACCCTTGAATGGCCAGGCCGACCACCAGAATGCCGAGGCCGATCAGTGCGATGACGGATGACGGGGCGGAGCGGTGCACGAGAGTGACCTCCAAGAAAAGGGGTGGGCAGACACGGGCCGGTGAGGATCCGGCCGGTGAGTGACCCACTCGACTGAACTGCGACTTCGGGGCCGTGATGAGTGGGGACGAGCAGCGAAAGCGTTTCGTCGTAAGGGATTCCAGCGGCAGGGAGCGTTCCCTGGCCGCCGTGGAGGACCTTCATGACGAGGTGGCAGCCGGGCGCGTCAGCGCCTCCGACGAGATCTTCGACTCGAGCACGGGCGCATGGAGCCCTGCCGGGAAGATACCGGTGTTCCAGTTCATCGTCGAGGAGTTGGAGGCGGAGGGGAGGCTTCCCGCAGGTCTGAAGACAGCCCTCCCGGAGCCGGCTCCGGAGAGTCTCCCCGACGACGGAGCCGAGTCGGGGAAGCCCACGGGCCATGGCGATCCTCTGGACCTTTCCCTGGACCTTGTGGAGCCGGAGCCGCTGCCTCCACCACCGCCTGAGGAGCCGGAGCCACCGATTACCCTGCAGCAGAAGCTGGATCACGCCGTTGAGACCGAGGATGACGGGATTGACGACGACTTCGAGATTCGCCCTGGGAGTGCTCTTGACGACGATTGGACGGCCCTCAGTCGTGTTGAGACCCCGCCCCCGGGTTCGGCCCCATCGGATCTGGGGCTCGATACCATCGAGCCGAAGGGACCCCGCTTCCGGGATCAGGTCGCAACCGAGGCGCGAGCCACGCCCCTCCACGAAACCTCCGAAGAGGTGGAGGGCGGCAGCGGGATGGCTCAGGACGATGAGGCGATCCCGTGGCGGCCTGATGATCCCGATGGATCCCCGACGGTTCGATCCGGGCGGAAGCCTCCCACCGCCCGTGCCACCGGGGGGGGGCGAGGGCCGCTGGCGGCGGTCGCCGTAGTGGCGGGGCTGCTCCTGGTGGGCGGTGGCTGGTTCCTCCTCTCCGGCGGTGGGGAGGAAGAATCGGGACCAGTGGTGGTCGCATCGCCGGTGGTGACACCCACCCTGCCGGCCACCTCGCCGCCGCCACCGGGAGCGACGGACCAGGTGGAGGCTGGGCTCCGGGGGGTGGCTGAACGGTTCGAGGCAGTAGTGGATTCGCTCCGAGCGGAGTTGGACCTGGGACCGGCCCCCCCTCGGGAATGGTTGGCCGGGGCATATCTGGCCGATGCCCGGGCCTTCCCGGAGATCCGGGCCTTCTGGGAGGGCTACGGGGAGTTGCTGAGCCGGCTCAGACCCCTGGATCGCTCCCTGTACCTTGAGGGGGCCCGGGCCGGTCTCCAGGAGGTCGGAAGCGGCGATGACCCCTCGCTCCTTGAGTATTTCGAGGACCGCTACGATGGGATCCGGAGGCATCGTGAAGCCCGCCATGAGAGCCTGAGCGCCGTCACTCGGGCGGCGCTGGAACTACATGAGGTCCTGGTCCGGCACCGTAGCGAGATCTCGTTCTCGCCGGCGGTGGGACGGGGCGTCTCGGCAGATCCCATCCTCGAGGCCATCATCCCGGAAGGGCCGGTCCGGCAGGAGGTGGAAGCCTCCCTGGATCAGGTGTTCCGGGCTCTGGATCGTTCCCGGGGTGGAGGCATTCCCTCTATGGACGGACTTCGTTCGGAACTCTTCCAGCGGTTCAGCGAGGGGTAGGCGGTACCCCGGTCCGGCGGGATCACCACCAGCAGGTGATGGCGGTGGCCGACCCGGTTCAGTCTCCGGTTCACAGCCACCCTTCCTCCTAGTCGTTCCACCGCCTCTACCCAGTCCGGTACCCGACGGAAGTGGAGAGGGGCTTCTTCCCACCGGCCCGCCTCTGGGCTCCTCTTCCGATTCACCGAGCGGTCCAGCAACTCCAGGGCTCGCCGTTCCCACTCCCACCGGAAGGTGGATTCAGTGATGACCACCCGGTCCCGAGCCACTCGCAATGCTTCTTCCAGGACGGCGTCCGGGTCCGCCGCATGGTGGAGAACCAGCGAGAGGATTACCACATCCACCGAGTCGTCGCTCAGAGGGAGGGACCGGCCATCGAATACAAAGCCCGGGATCTTCGCCTCCAGGAAGGGCTCTACGTCCGCGGCTACCACCTGGAGCGTTCCCGGTCGGGCCAACTCCAGCCCCACCCACCCCTCGCCGGCTCCCAGATCCAGGAGCAGGCCATGGGCAGGGAGGTAGGGACGGATCTGCCTGGCCTTCCGACGCCCGGCCAGGGGGAGGAGTCGGCGCCGGATCCAGGGCCAGGAGTCCGGAACCACGAGGAGGGCCACTCCAGCCCAGAAGAGGATTGAGAGGGGGGGCATGGGAACGCCCGTGTACACCAGGTAGGTGGGGAAGGCCGCCCAACCGGCCCAGAGCCAGGCACTCCGGTGGAGGGTCACCAGGGGAATGAGAGGGAGTCCCCAGAGGAGGTACCAGGGGTGGACGGTGGTGGCCGTCACCAGATAGAGCCCCTGGAGGACCAGGTATCCCCTTAGCACATCCTTTCCCCGGTCGACTGGGTGGCGGAGGAGTATCGCTACCGCCAGCGCCAGGAAGACCCACCGCACGAGGCGCCCTGCTTCCAGCGCTCCCGCCAGGGAGACGGCGTCCAGGGCGGTCCGCAGCGGCGTCACCAGGGCCGCGTTGAACTGGAAGAGGGAGACGTAGAGATCGGCCGAGGCCAGGGCGCCCCGGGGTAGACCACTCGTCATGAAGGGTAGGGAGAGGAGGAGGGCGGGGACTGCCCCGATCCCGGCGTAGGTCAGGGTCGCGCGCCACCCCGTCCGCCGGATGTGGTGCCGCAGGAGGAGGGGGATCCCCACGGCCGGAATCCCCTTGGAGAGGATGGCGAGCCCCAGGCCCGCCCACGATACGATCCCAGCCATCCCCAGCCCCCGCCCCCCCTGGTGCGCCAGTCCCCAGGCCAGGAGGCCGAGCCCCAGCACCAACCCTCCCTCCGAGTGCCCGCCCCCCGCCACCATAAGGACGGGAAGGGGGTTCAGGGCGTAGAGGGCCAGGAGCCCGGGGCGCACACTCCAGGCTCTGGCAGCCGCCGCCAGCGCCGCCAGGCCGGCCAACTCGAGCGCCGTCATCCCCGCCTTCATGAGAAGGAAGGCTCCGGGCCAGCCCAGGCGGTCCCATCCCATTCCCCCCACTAGGAAGACCCACTGGGACAGGGGAGGGTAGACGCTGTGGAAATCCCGGGAGTTCATCTCCCGGAAGAGGATGGTGTCGTGGAGGTGGACGAGTTCCGGGTCCGAGGGGGTGTAGCGGTACGGATCGATCCCCGTGGCGGTGAGGAGCCCGTCCCACAGGTAGCGGAAGGGGTCGACGGAGAGGTCGGGTACTGTGGGCAGGAAGAGGAGGCGGAGCGCCACCGCCCCCCCCAGGACGACCCCGTAGCGGTCGATCCCGCTTGCCCGGTAGCGAAAGGCCAGCAGGAGGAGGGCCGCCGTCCAGAGGGTGTACAGGACGATGGTGGGCGGAAGATTCGCCAGGGTGGGGCCGAGCCACGCCGTGCCCGCTGCGCTCCCCGCCAGAAGACCCCAGAGCAGAGCGGGGGTGGCGGCCGACCGGCCGCCACCCCCGTCCCTTGGATCGGCCCCGTTACGGGGACTGACCTTCGCCCACCGCGCCCCGGTCAGGGCTGATCCATCCCCGTCAGATCCAGCCGGATGGGCTGACCCACGAACTCCTGGCGGATCAGCACGTGGGGCGCCTCGGCGTGGAGGTAGAGCACCAGGGGCACGTCGCCGCCCGAGAGCTCCACCCGCCACGTGTCGAACGTGCCCACCGGCACCTGGATCTCCTCACGGCCGGTGACCCGCGCCTCAACCGCCCGTTGGCCGCCCTGCATCACGTCGAGATAGCGGAGAGTGAAGGCGGCTCCCTCCTCCAGGTCGGCCACAGCCAGCGCCAACTCTTCCATTCCCGGAAGAAAGACTCCCGGAGCGAGGGCCTCATCCACTTCCCGGTCCCCGCCCATCTGAGCCGGCAGGCTCATCTGGCCCACTACCCGTCCGTCCTCCACGGTGAGGTTGGCCTGGATCCCCTGGGCCATATCCTGGGAGAGGCTGATGGGGGAGAAGTCTACGGCCGAGAAGCGCAGCTCCGTCTCCTGGCTACCGGCCGGCGACTGGATGACGGCGGTGGAAACCCACTCGTCCCCGTCCCGGGTCAGGGTGTACTCGGCGGCGCCCAGCGGGTTGTCCTGGAGGTAGAGGTCGTACCGCCGGCTCCCTTCCCGGAGACGATCAACCTCCCAGACCACCGGCTCGCCGGATCCCACCACCTGCTCCCGGGTCAGGGGCTCGCCCCGGACATCGAAGAACCGGATGGGGGCGCGTCCTTCCAGCTGCTCCAGGACGTCCGCCGCGTCGCCCACCACGATGATGGCGGCCCGATCCGGGTGCACGTGAGCCTGGGCCGCCCGCTGGACGTCCTCGGCAGTGACGGCGCGGATGCGGTCCGGGAACCGGGTCACATCCTCGAGGGGGAGGCCAAGGAGCAGGCTCTGGGCCAACTGGCCCGCCACCTGTCCTGCCGTCTCCAGGCGGAGTGGGAAGCTCCCAGCCAGGAAGTTCCGGGCTCCGTCCAACTCTTCCGCCGGCACCGGCTCTTCCCGAAGGCGGTCGAACTGGTGGAGGAGTTCCACGAAGGTGGAGTCGGAGACGTCGGTCCTCACCTCGGTGATGGCTCGGATCACCCCGATGTCCGCGGGGCGGGTGATCTGGGAGAAGGCTCCGTAGGTCCAGCCCCGCTCCTCCCGGAGGATCTGGAAGAGGCGCGCGTCGGCGCCGCCGCCCAGCACCCGGTTCATGACGGTGAGGGCGAAGTAATCAGGGTGATCCGGCGTCACCCCCAGGTGACCCACTCCGAAGACGGACTGGACCGACCCGGGGCGGTGCACGAAGTAGATGACGGCCTCATCCCGTTCGGGAGGCGCGACGAAGGTGGGGAGCTCTCGATCTCTCCCCTCCCACCCACCGAAGAGCTCCCGCACGCGCCCTTCCATGGCGTCCGGATCGACCTGGCCGGCGATGAGGAGGAGGGCTCCCCCGGCGTGCATGACGTCGTCCCGGAAGGCCACCAGTTCGTCCCGGGTGATGGCTTCCACCGTGGCCGGGGTCGGCGCCCGGCCGTAGGGGTGGTCGTCGCCATAGACCACTGCGTTGAACCGTCGCTGGGCCACGGCCTGGGGCTGACCAAGCTGAGCCTGAAGGCCCGAAAGGGTCTGTCGACGGGTCAACTCCACCTCGTCTTCCGGGAAGGTGGCGCTCATGACCACGTCCTGGAGGAGGTCCAGCGCCACATCCATGTGGTCCACCAGCGCCGAGGCGGACACGGTCACGAAGTCCTGCCCCGCGGAGGCGCTCAGGGATCCGCCCACTCCCTCGATGGCTGCGGAGATCTCCTCCGCGCTCCGGGTCTCAGTCCCACGGGTCAGGACCGAAGCGGTCATGGAGGCCATGCCCGTGCGGTCGGCCGGGTCCAGAGCTCCCCCACCCGGCAGGTAGAGGTTCGCGCTGAAGACCGGCTGGGTGCCGTAGGGGAGGATGACCACCCGGAGGCCGTTATCCAAGGTGACATCCCGGAAATCCGGGAACTCGATGGGCCGTTCCTCCAGGGGTGGAGGGGGAGCGGTGACCTGGGCCAGGAGGCCCTCGGCGCCCAGGGCACTTCCCGTCACCACCAAGGCAGCGCCTACCAGAAGGGCGGCGGAGTTGCTTCGACGGTTCCTGGTCATCGGTCGTCCTCCTGGTCCTGGCCGGTGCCCGGGCGGGTGAAGATCACGGCTCGATTGTCCGGGCTCAGATACTGACGGGCCACTCGCTGTACGTCGGCGGCGGAGACGGCGTCCACACGCTGTACCGTGGTGTTGGCGGCCTCAGGCGTTCCGTAGAAATGGTTGGCGGTCTGGAGGGCCTCGGCCCGTCCCATGACAGTCTGTCGTCCGAGGACGGTGCTGGCCCGCACCTGGTTCCTGGCCCGCTCAAGCTCCTCATCGGTAACGCCCTCGGCAATGAGGCGCTCCACCTCCTCGTCCAGGAGTTCCAGTAGCCGCTCCGCAGCCACGCCCTGGTTGGCGATGCCGATGAGTTGGAAGATTCCCGGTCCCAGGCGCAGGCCCGAAAGGGCAGCAGCCTGAAGGGCGGCCTGTTCCTGGCGCACGAGTCGCTGATGGAGGCGGGAACTCTCTCCGCTCCCCAGGATCTGGGCCAACACGTTCAGCGCCGCGGCGTCCGGGTGACGCCGCTGCACGGCTCCGTAGGAGATCCAGGCCGCCTCGAGCTGGGCATTGGAGTCGAAGACCTCCATCTGGACCGGAAGGTGGGAGAAGGGATCTTCGCAGATCACCTCCGCCGGCTCGGTGCCCCGGGGAATGTCCCCGAAGTACTCCTGGATGAGTTCCCGAGCCACGGCTTCGTCAAAGTCGCCAACCACCGTGAGGGTGGCGTTGTTGGGAGCGTAATATGTGTCGAAGAAGCGCTGGACGTCCTCGAGTTCCGCGGCCCGTAGGTCTTCCACCGACCCGATGACGGAATGGGCGTAGGCGAAGCAGGAGACCGAGTCGTAGACGGCGTAGAAGGCGGCCTGGAGGTTCGAGGTGCCGTAGGGCGAGTTGTCCACGATCTGGCGGCGCTCCTCGATGACCACATCCACCTCCCGGGCCATGTTCTCCTGGGTCACACTGAGGCTCCGCATCCGGTCCGACTCGAGCCAGAGGGCAAGGTTCATCCGCTCCGGCGGGACGGTCTGGAAGTAGTTGGTCCGGTCCTGGGTGATGGAGGCGTTGAGGCTCCCGCCGGCCCGTTCGATGAACTGAAAGTGCTCGCCCCGCTCCACGTTCTCCGAGCCCTGGAACATGAGGTGCTCGAAGAGGTGAGCGAAGCCGGAGCGCCCCGGCGGCTCGTGCCGGCTCCCGGCGTTGTACCAGAGGTTCACCGCCACTGCGGTAGAGCCCCGATCCGGCGCCAGGATCACATGGAGTCCGTTGTCGAGGTGGTACTCCGTGAACTCGATGGCTCCTCCGCCCGTCACTCCGTTGGTGGGCCCGTCCTGAGCCACCGCAGGGGCGGGGAAGAGGAGGAAGCCGGACAGCGCGACGGCACCTGTCGCTGCCACCCTGCCCCGCGTGAACAAACGATGCATAGTCATGCTCCTGTTTATGTCTTGCGCATGGTGCCCGGGCGAGGACACCGAAATGGGTTGGATTGCAGGGAAGCGTACCGTGCCCGTCCCCTGGGCCCGCACTTGCCAGGCGGGGGCCAGGCCACTTGGGGGACGTTCCCCTCCGGATGGCCCGTGGTACTGGCCGGAGGCGGACGCCGTTCCCTGTTGTTTCCGGCCTGCCTTCCTCCACCTTACGGAGAAGGGTCGGGAAATTCTTCAGACCACGGAGTCCGGTGACGGATCACCGGCATCTCCCGGAGGACATCCATGTGCGGAAGATACACGCTCACGGCGGATCAGGAGGCACTCGAAGTGGCGCTCGGTGTGGAGGGCCTCATCCACAAGCGACCCCGGTTCAACCTGGCACCTACCCAGGAGGCGCCTGCCTTGATCTGGCGGGATGGGGCTTCGGTGGCGGCATGCCTCCGGTGGGGACTCATTCCGTCGTGGGCCAGGGGGAAGGGCTCGACCTTCCGACCTCTCATCAACGCAAGGTCCGAATCCGTCCACCAGAAGCCGTCTTTCCGCGATGCCTTTCGACGGCGGCGATGCCTCATCCCCGCCGACGGCTTCTACGAGTGGCGAACCGGACCCGACGGCAAGGAGCCCTTCTGGATCCATCGCCCGGACCGGTCCATCTTCACCTTCGCCGGGCTGTGGGAGGAAGGGGCCCTGGACCCAGTCGGGGCGCGTCGCGGCCCGGATGACATGCTCCGGGGAGGCGATGATCGGGAGTCCGGAGAGGCGGCTGCGCCAGCTTCCAGAGGGACCTTTACCATCCTGACCATGGGCGCTTCCCCGGCGCTGAGGCATCTTCATGATCGGATGCCCGTCGTGATTCCTACGGAGAGTCGCAGTACCTGGCTGGATGTGGAGCTTCCCTGGACTGACACCCGGGATTGGTTGTCCGACCTGATGGAGCGCTCGTTGAGCCAGGACGCGTGGAAGTGGCATGCGGTATCCCGCCGGGTCAACTCTCCGGCGAACGATGATGCGACTTGCCTGGCGGTGGCGGGGGCGCAGTAAATCGGGAATGGCAGGGGGATGCGGGCGAGGGGGACCTCCCCAGGGGTCGCTCGCTTTCCCCGTTTGGGTCGTGCTTGGGCTCGCTCGGTGTCGACGCGCCGAGGGATTTTCGTCAGGCCGGGATCGAGGGCGTGCGCGCCGACACAGCCCCCGGTACGCTCCCCCTCACCCTCATCCCGTGAGGGGAGTGGCAGTCTGGAGTAACTCTAAAGGGCTGGGTGCGCACAATTGGGGGCATTCAGCAGTATGCGCCTGAGGGGTACATAACCCTGAACGCGCTGAAATTCTCGGGCTTCCGTTCAGGATTATGCACTTGTGAGCAACGTCCGCCGAGTTCGAGACGCCCCGACAAACATTCACCTGGTCGCTGAAGGACCGTGACGGGGTGAGGGTGGGTCAAAATAGGGATCTTCTCCAAATTCAGTGCAGCGGGGTGGCTGAGGGGCTGAATGGGGAGGCTGGGGCTTGTTCATGGATGCTGTTGTGGGAGGATGCTCCTGTG
>SL_5KL_010_SEDDRAFT_10000362_pt1 | contig 29465 bp, 22 predicted proteins | sample SodLakKL_010_SED_FD_9118 | JGI IMG/M metagenome (IMG submission 9118) | reverse complement strand
TGCAAAAAGGTAAGTTAATGTATGAAGGCAAGGCAAAAAAAATATTTTCTACCGATGATCCTTCATTACTGCTGGTTGAATTTAAAGATGATGCCACTGCATTTGACGGGGTAAAAAAAGATCGCCTGGAAGATAAGGGTATTCTTAACAACAGGCTATCATCCCTGTTTTTTAAGTACCTGGAAACACATGATATCGAGACCCATTATGAAGAGGATATCAGTGAGCGCGAAATGCTGGTAAAAGCCCTGGAAATTATTCCGGTGGAAGTAATTGTCCGTAACATAGCGACCGGAAGTTTAACCAAGCGACTCGGTATTCCTGAAAAGACCGAGCTGAAAAAAACAGTCCTTGAATTTTCACTCAAAGACGATCAACTGCATGATCCGATGATCAACCACTACCATATCTATGCCATGGGATTGGCTGAGCCAGAAGAAATGGCAGAGATGGAAAAAACTGCGCTGAAAATAAATGAAATCCTTATTCCTTACCTGAAAGAAAAAGGCTTGATCCTGGTTGATTTTAAGCTGGAGTTTGGCCGGTACAAGGGCAGGGTAATTCTTGGTGATGAAATATCGCCCGATACATGCCGTTTCTGGGATAGCAGCAGTGGCGAAAAACTGGACAAGGATCGTTTTCGCGCAGACCTGGGCGGGGTTATCGATGCTTACCGGGAAGTCCTGCGCCGCCTGGAAGGAGGCGAAGGACCTGCAGTGGAAAGCTAATTCGAGGTTACTTTAAAAAAAGAAGTAAACGATCCTCAAGGCTCAGCCGTTGAAAATTCCCTGAAAGCACTCGGCTTTAACGAAGTTGAACAGGTGCGGGTTGGGAAATATATTGAGCTTACGATAAATGCTTCCACTAAAAAAACTGCTGCCGGCAGGGTGGAAGAGATGTCCAGGCGCTTGCTGAGCAACCCGGTAATTGAGGATTTTAAATACACCTTACAGGAGGTTGACTGATGAAGTTCGGGGTCATTGTATTTCCGGGTTCAAACTGCGACCTCGATTCTTATCACCTGGTTGGTGATATTTTAAACGAACCGGTGGATTATATTCGCTATAATGCTGATTCTGTTGAAGACTATGATATTATCATTCTTCCCGGCGGTTTTACTTATGGTGATTACCTGCGTTCGGGGGCTATTGCCGCCCGCACCCCGGTGATGAAAGCTGTCCATGCTTTTGCTGAAAAAGGCGGTCTGATTTTAGGGATTTGCAACGGATTCCAGGTCCTGACCGAAGCGGGACTTTTACCCGGGGCTTTGTACCGCAACAATAATCTGCAGTTTCGCTGCCGCCAGGTTTATGTACGTGTCGAAAACACCAACCTGCCCTTTACCAATAAAGCCGTCCCCGGAGATTTGCTGCAAATGCCGGTTGCCCATGGTGATGGCAATTACTATCTTTCTTCGAAAAAATTGCAGGAACTAAAGTACAGCAAACAGATTATTTTTCGCTATGCAGACAGTAAAGGTGAGCTTACTGAAGATGCTAATCCGAACGGTTCGGTAGATAATATTTGCGGGGTATCCAACCCGGCTGGAAATGTCGTCGGCCTTATGCCCCATCCGGAAAGGGCCGGAGAAAAGGTGCTGGGTTCGGAAGACGGCCTGGTTATTTTTAAGTCGCTGCTTGAATACTTTAAGAACCGGGAGGTGCGCGGTGGTACCTGGGCATAATCGCAAGCAGGATCGGGAACAAAGAGAAAACCAGGATAAAATATGGCGCAGGCTCGGTTTAACCGACCATGAATACAACCTGATCATTGAACAGCTTGGCCGCGAACCCAATGAAGTTGAATTAAATATGTACAGTGTGATGTGGTCGGAACACTGCGGGTATAAGCATTCAAAATCATCTTTAAAAAAATTGCCGACCAGCGGACCGCGAGTGGTCCAGGGTCCTGGAGAAAATGCCGGTGTTGTTGATATTGGTGACGGCTATGCAGCTGTGTTTAAGATTGAAAGCCATAACCACCCTTCTGCGGTTGAACCCTACCAGGGAGCAGCGACCGGGGTGGGGGGAATCTTAAGGGATATTTATACCATGGGAGCCCAACCGATCGCTTTTTTAAATTCACTGCGTTTCGGCCCGCTTGAAGATGCCCGCAGCTGTTATCTTTTTGACGGTGTCGTGGCCGGGATCGGCGGTTACGGCAACTGTGTCGGTATTCCCACGGTAGCCGGAGAAATCTACTTTGAACCATGCTACCGGGGCAACCCCCTGGTTAATGCTATGTGTGTGGGAATAATGCCCCTTGATCGGCTTGTCCTGGGTAAAGCATGCGGTGAAGGTAACCTGGTTGTTTTAGCCGGGGCGCGTACCGGGCGCGATGGTATNCACGGAGTAACTTTTGCCTCCGAAGAACTGTCCAGCAAATCTGAGCAGGATCGGCCGGCAGTACAGGTTGGCGACCCCTTCCTGGGCAAGTTATTGATCGATGCCACCCTGGAAGCTATTAGCAACCAACTGGTCACCGGGGTACAGGACTTCGGTGGAGCAGGTTTGACCTGTGCCTTGACCGAAACCGCTTCAAGAGGCGGTACCGGGTTGGATATTGAACTGGATAAAGTGCCCCTGCGGGAAGAAGGCCTGTTATCTTTTGAAATACTTACCTCCGAATCACAGGAAAGAATGCTTTTTATTGTTGAACCGGAAAAGCTGAGTGCTTTAGAAGAGGTCTTCGGACACTGGGAACTGCAGCTTTCAGTTTTAGGCCGGGTTACCGGTGACGGCATAGTTATTGTCCGTCACCATGGAGAAATAGTGGCTGAAGTCCCGGCTGAAAGTGTTGCCGGCGGGTGTCCCGCTTATGAACCGCAGAGCAGGGAACCGGCTTATTTTCAGAAACTGGCTTCCTTTGATCCTCTAACCCTTCCCCCGGTAGAAGATTATCAGCAGGCCCTGTTGGACCTGCTTGGCTCTCCGGATGTCGGGTCAAAAGAATCGGTCTGGCAGCGTTATGATTACATGGTCCGCACATGTACATTGCAGGGTCCGGGTGGTGATGCAGCTGTACTAAGGATTCGTGAAACCGGCCGGGCTTTAGCGATGAGCGTGGATGGAAACGGACGCCACACTTACCTCGATCCTTACCTGGGGGGAATGCTGGCTGTAGCAGAAGCAACCCGTAATTTAAGCTGCAGTGGCGCAGAACCGGTTGGTATCACTGACTGTTTAAATTTCGGCAACCCGGAAAAGCCGGAAATATTCTGGCAGTTTAAAAATGCGGTGGAAGGAATGGCCGAAGCCTGCCGTGTCCTGGAGGTTCCCGTGGTCGGCGGTAATGTCAGCTTTTATAATGAAGTGGAAAATGAAGCTATCTATCCTACCCCCGTGGTCGGAGCGGTCGGTCTTTTAGACAGTCCAGATCAAATGTGCAGCACCGGTTTTTGCCGGGATGATGACCTGATCTTCCTGGTTGGGCCGCAAAAAAAATCTTTGGGAGGCAGTCAATATTTAAAGTGTTTTTACAACACAGTCAGTGGAAAACTGGCGCCAATTGATCTTATAATGGAAAAAAAAGTGCAGACTTTAATACAGGGGTTGATCAAAGATAAGTTAATATCTTCAGCCCACGATCTTTCAGACGGTGGGTTGGCCGTTGCTGCAGCCGAAAGCTGTTTAAACGGTTGGTCCGGTGCCTGCCTCGATCTATCCCGGACTTCTCAACCGGCCCTGGAGTTATTCGGTGAAGGACCTTCGTGTATTTTAATATCTTTACCAGCGAGTAACCTAAACCGGGTGGCAAGCCTGGCAAATGACAGCGGGGTTAACATTATGCAGCTGGGCCGGGTGGGCGGAGAAGCTTTAAAGATAAGCATTGACGGGGATATTTTGATCAATCTTGCAATAAATGAGTTAAATAAGGCCTTTAAAGGGGGGTTGTCATGAATTATGAACTGCTGAATTCCGGCAAGCTGCAGGAGGCATGTGGTGTCTGCGGCGGGTATGCAGAAGACCAGCCCCTGGCCTTCTTAACCTGTTTTTCTCTTTATGCCCTGCAGCATCGCGGCCAGGAAAGTGCCGGTATCGCAGCCGGGCCCGGTGAAGGTCGCAAGCTCTGGTTGAAAAAAGGTATGGGACTGGTTTCTGATGTTTTTCCCGACAGTGCTGATTTGAAAGGTATTGTCTGCAAAATGGCCATCGGTCATGTCCGCTATTCATACGGTCAGGAGGGTCGTAATCCAGAAAATACCCAGCCCCTGAAACTGCGCTACCGTTACGGTGAACTGGCTGTTGTTCATAATGGGCACCTGCTTAATTCTACCGGGCTGCGGGAAGAACTGGAATGCCAGGGCGCTATATTCCAAACTGATACCGACAGTGAACTGCTGGCCCACATGGTGGCCAGGCAGGGCAGCAGCTGCCTGGAAGAGTCCCTGGCCGAGGTTGTGCCGCGGTTAAAGGGCGCCTTTGCTTTTATTGTCAGTGATGGCCATAAAGTGATCGGAATCAGGGACGGCTACGGGTTTAGACCGCTTTCGCTTGCTTCCCTGGACGGAGGTGGATATTTTTTAGCGTCTGAAACCTGTGCCTTTGATACCATTGGAGCTTCATTTATCCGTGACCTGGAGCCGGGCGAGATGGTTGTTATTGATGAAGGAGGCCTGCGCAGCCGCCCCATAATCGATTTCCCCTGTTCCAAGCTTTGTGTTTTCGAATTTATTTATTTTGCCCGGCCCGACAGCAATTTGCAGGGCAAGAATGTTCACCTGGTCCGCCGTGAACTGGGGCGCCAGCTGGCCCGTGAACATCCGGTAGCAGCAGATATTGTTTCGGGGGTTCCCGATTCAAGCATTGCTGCCGCATCCGGCTTTGCTGAAGAAGCCGGTTTGCCCTACGAAATGGGCATGGTTAAAAACCGTTATATCGGACGTACTTTTATCAAGCCAACCCAGAAAATGCGGGAGGAAGGGGTCGATATCAAACTTAATGCTGTAAAAAAAATTGTCGAAGGTAAAAAAGTTGTCCTGATCGATGATTCAATCGTGCGCGGTACCACCAGTGTAAAGCTGATAAAAATTATGCGCCGGGCCGGGGCCAGTGAGGTTCATCTGCGAATCAGTTCTCCGCCTGTAACCGGTTCCTGCTATTACGGTATCGACATTCCAGATGCTCATGAGTTAATTGCCTACAACCGATCTGCCGATGAAATACCGGCCTTGATTAAAGCTGATTCAATCGGTTATTTAAGCATGGATAAAACCATAGAAGCAGTGGGACTGCCGGCCGATAAACTTTGCAGGGCTTGTTTCACCGGCCGTTACCCGGTTTTACCGGAATGATTATTTCTATTCAGGGAAATGAAGACAGATTTATTAATAATTAATCCTGTCTGAAAAGGTTTATTGTAAAATTAAGAGAAACTAAAATAACAAAGGGCTTAAAAAAAATTGAAGACATAATGGAAAACAAGGAGGAAAAAAGATGGAAATGTTAATGTATGTCGTTCCGGTCTGTGCCCTGTTTGCTTTGATTTTTGCACTAATACTATGGTTTAAGCTGGGCAAGGCCGAGGCAGGAAGTGATCGCATGCAAGAGATTGCTGCTTCAATTCAGGAGGGGGCGATGGCTTTTCTAAGGCGGGAATATACCTACCTGGTATTATTCGTTATCGTTTTGACCGTCGTTCTGGCCCTGGTGATCAATGTCCTGACCGCGGTCAGCTTTGTGGTTGGGGCAATATTATCCGGAACAGCAGGTTATGTCGGAATGACGGTGGCAACAAAAGCTAACGTTCGCACTGCTCATGCAGCCCGCAGCGGGATCAATCCGGCTCTAACAATAGCCTTTTCAAGCGGAACGATTATGGGCATGATGGTTGCCGGCCTGGGTCTCTTTGGCCTCGGTATGCTCTATATATTTATCGGAGATCCGTCGGTAATCAACGGTTATGCCCTTGGTGCCAGCTCTATCGCTTTATTTGCCCGGGTGGGAGGAGGTATTTATACCAAGGCAGCCGATGTCGGCGCCGACCTGGTTGGGAAAGTTGAAGCAGGTATTCCTGAAGACGATCCCCGCAATGCCGGGGTAATTGCCGATAATGTCGGTGACAATGTCGGTGATGTGGCCGGTATGGGTGCCGATCTGTTTGAATCATATGTAGGCTCAATGATCGCGGCTATGACCCTCGGTGTTGTCATATTTCCGGGTATCGGAGGAGCGCTTTTACCGATGCTGGTAGCTTCGGTCGGAATCCTTGCTTCTATTTTTGCTTTTTTCTTCGTCCGGGCCAAAGAAGGTTCCAGGCTGGGGGCCGTTCTGGAGCGGGGAATTTGGGTCAGTGCCCTGGTTGTGCTGGCAGCATCCTATTTCCTGGTTAATTCTTTCATCGCCCAGGGTGTTTTTAATGACTTCGGACCGTTTTTTGCCGTTGTGGCCGGTTTGCTGGCCGGGGTTATTATCGGCCGGCTGACTGAATACTATACCTCGGACCATTTTAAACCGGTCCAGAATATTGCCAGGGCCTCTCTGACCGGTCCTGCGACCAATATTATCAGCGGACTATCCGTGGGAATGAAAAGTACCATATTGCCGATTATAACAATTGTCGCCGCCATCTTAGTATCTTATTCTGCAGCCGGTGTTTACGGTATTGCAGTTGCGGCAGTGGGTATGCTTTCAACTGTAGGCATGACTGTAGCGGTTGATGCTTACGGACCGGTCGCCGACAATGCCGGGGGAATTGCTGAAATGGCCGAACTGGAACCGGAAGTGCGGGGAATTACCGATCAACTTGATTCTCTTGGAAATACTACTGCAGCAATCGGCAAGGGTTTTGCAATCGGATCAGCTGCGCTTACCGCCCTGGCCTTATTTACCGCCTATGCCCAGGTAGCGGGACTAGATGTAATTGATATTACCAGTCCCCAGGTTATTGCCGGCCTGCTTATCGGTGGTGGATTAACCTATTTCTTCACTTCCCGGACCATGGAGGCGGTTGGAAATGCCGCTTTCTCTTTGATTGAGGAAATACGCCGCCAGTTTAAGGAGATTCCCGGCCTGATGGAAGGAAAAGCAAAACCTGAATATGCCCGCTGCGTGGATATTAGTACCAAGGCTGCTTTAAAAGAAATGATTATTCCCGGCCTGATGGCTGTGATTGTACCGCTTGCCGTGGGGCTAATCCCCTTTCTCGGTAAAGCCGCTCTCGGTGGTTTGCTGGCAGGTGCCCTGGTTACAGGAGTACTGCAGGCAATTAACATGGCCAATGCAGGCGGGGCCTGGGATAATGCCAAAAAATATATTGAAGCGGGACAGCATGGTGGTAAAGGAAGCGAGGCTCACAAGGCCGCCGTGGTTGGTGATACGGTCGGCGACCCATTCAAGGATACAGCCGGGCCAAGCTTAAACATTTTAATTAAGCTGATGAGTATCGTCGCCTTAGTATTTGCCCCGCTATTTTTCTAAGCCAATTAAGCCCGGCTTCAGGCCGGGCTTTTTTGTGGGAATAAATGTTTCATGGAGGCATCAGGAATGACTGAAAACATGGATTATCGTCAAGCAGGTGTGGATATCGAAGCAGGTGAGGCTGCAGTAGAAAGGATTAAAGGCCTGGCCCGTTCCACTTTCAGGCCGGAAGTTCTCGAGGAACTGGGTGGTTTCGGTGGACTTTTTGCTCCTGGCTGGAAAGGTCTGAAAGAGCCGGTTCTGGTCGCCGGCTGCGACGGGGTGGGCACCAAGCTAAAAATTGCTTTTGCGGCCAATAAACATGATACGGTCGGTATTGACTGCGTGGCCATGTGTGTTAACGATATCCTTGTCCAGGGAGCAGAACCCCTTTTTTTCCTCGATTACCTGGCCCTTGGCAAACTGCAGCCGGAAAGGGTGGAGGAAATTATCTCCGGGATAGCAGAAGGCTGCCGGCAGGCCGGCTGTGCTTTGCTTGGCGGTGAAACAGCTGAAATGCCGGGGTTTTATCCTCCCGGTGAATACGATTTAGCCGGCTTTGCCGTCGGTATGGCCGACCGGTCCGGCATTATTAACGGCTCNACCATTAAGGCCGGTGATGCAGTTGTCGGTTTGGCTTCAAACGGCCTGCACAGTAATGGTTATTCCCTGGCCCGCAAGGTTTTACTCGAAGAGGCAAACCTGTTAATTACCGACTATCAACCCGGCCTCGGAGTCACACTTGCTGAAGAAATGCTCAGGCCGACTCTCGTATATGTCAAACCGGTTTTAGGTGCAATAAGTAAGTTTTCAGTTAAGGGTATGGCCAATATTACAGGGGGCGGACTGCCCGGTAATTTGCCGCGGATCCTGCCCGCCGGATTGCAGGCAGAAATCGATGTCGGTTCATGGCCGGAGCCGCCTGTATTTGAAATGATCAGTGAACTTGGTCCGGTGAAGCGCGAGGAAATGTTTCGTACCTTTAACATGGGCATCGGTTATGCCCTGGTAGTTACTGAAAAAGAGTCGACCCGTTTAATTGATTATTTTAAAGAGCAGGATTTTTCCGCATACCTGATCGGCCATATTGGTTCCGGTAATGAAAATATTGTTCTTAATAAGATCTGAAAATAAACAATTACAAAGGATTTATGAGGCTGAAAATAGAATTTATTACTGATTTATAGTTATTGCCTGATNATCAAGGCTGGATATTTGTGAANAGTTAATGCTTGTTGCACTATAAATTTACCGGGAGGAACTTTATATGAAGCGCATAGCCGTTTTTGCTTCCGGTCAGGGTACCAACTTAGAAGCGATCCTGGAAGCGGTTAAAAGTGGCGGTATTTCCGGAGAAGTTGCGCTGGTGATCAGTGACCAGGAAAAAGCACAGGCCCTGCAACGGGCCCAAAGATGGGGAGTCAAAGCCCTTTTTATTAACCCAAAAGAATATAAAAACCGTGAACAGTATGACCAGGTTTTGGTCGATCAGCTTAAAGCGGATAAGATTGACCTGGTGGTACTGGCCGGGTTCATGCGTTTGCTCACACCGCTTTTTGTCCGGGCTTTCCCCTTAAAGATCATGAATATACATCCTTCCCTGCTGCCCGCTTTTCCAGGACTTGAAGGGGTGGAGCAGGCCCTTGCTTACGGGGTTAAAGTAAGCGGCTGCACGGTGCATTTTATCGATGAAGGACTTGATACCGGACCGGTAATTTTACAGGAAGCCGTGCCGGTAATCCAGGAAGATACCATTGAAACCCTGCACCAGCGCATCCATGCTTCCGAATATCGGCTTTATCCGACGGCCATTGATCTATTCTGCCGGGATAAACTAAAAGTGGAGGGAAGAAGGTGTTTAATTATTGATTAATAAAAGAAGGGCCCTGATCAGTGTTTCCGATAAGACGGGAGTAGTGGAACTTGCTTCAGAACTGATCCAGCTTGGTTTTGAAATAATTTCGACCGGGGGAACAGCACGAATCTTACGCGATAACGGTTTAGTTGTAACCGAGGCTTCTGAGGTTACCGGCTTTCCCGAAATCCTGGGGGGCAGGGTTAAAACTTTGCATCCCTACATCCATGCGGCTATCCTGGCCTGCCCGGACCGCGAAGACCAGTGCCTTGAATTAGAAAAACATGGTATTGAACCGATTGAGCTGGTTGTGGTTAACCTTTATCCCTTTGAACAAACTGTTGCCCGGGAAGAAACCGGGCATGCAGAAGCGGTTGAAAATATCGATATTGGCGGACCGACCATGCTGCGGGCAGCGGCTAAAAATCATGCTTACCTTGCAGTGGTGGTTAATCCGGCTCGTTACGGACCCCTGATTGAAGAGTTAAAAAGCCTGGGTAATGTAAGCGAGCAGACCCGCTTTCGGCTGGCTGCAGAAGCTTTTGCTCATACAGCCGGTTATGACGCAGCTATTTCTGAGTATTTCAACTTCCTTCCACAGGCTGGTTCCGGGCTTTATCCAGAACAGTTGAACTTCTCTTTCAAGAAAGTACAGGATTTACGTTACGGTGAAAATCCCCAACAGGAGGCTGCATTTTACGCTGCTTCCGGAATACCGCGGGGTTTGGCTGCTGCTGATCAACTGCAGGGAAAAGAACTGTCTTTCAATAACCTTAATGATCTGAACGCAGCCTGGGACCTGGTTTTAGAATTTGATGCCCCGACCGCTGTAGCTGTAAAACATGCCAATCCATGTGGAGTAGGCACTGCATCTGATCTTGAGCAGGCTTATAAAATGGCTTTTGAAGCCGACCCTGTATCGATATTTGGCGGTGTTCTGGCTTTGAACCGGACGGTGGATGAAAAAACAGCCAGGGAAATGGAAAAAATATTTTTAGAGGTAATTGCAGCCCCAAAATTTAGCAGCGAAGCCATGTCAGTATTAAAACATAAAAAAGAGATCCGTTTGCTTGAAATAGATCCTTCCAGCGAAAAAAGAGACCGGCTTGATTTAAAAAAGATTGCCGGCGGTATACTGGTCCAGAGCAATGATCATCAGCCGGTTAATGTTACAGACGGCAGGATTGTCACTAATCGTGAGCCGGATGAAAAGGAGTGGACAGCACTGAATTTTGCCCAGAAAGTAGTTAAGCATGTCCGTTCCAATGCCATTGTAATTGCCGGCAGTGCTATGACCTTTGGTGTCGGCGCCGGCCAGATGAGCCGAATCGGGGCGGCCCGGATTGCTCTTGGCCAGGCCGGTGAAAAAGCAAAAGGTGCTGTGCTTGGATCAGATGCATTTTTTCCCTTTCCAGACACAGTTGAAGAGGCGGCCAGGGCAGGTATTACGGCGATCGTCCAGCCGGGTGGATCACAGAAAGATCAGGAATCGATCGATCTTTGCAACCGGTACGGCCTGGCCATGGTTTTTACCGGACGGCGTTATTTTAAACATTAAAGGAGCTGTTTTTCAATGCGTGTGCTGATTGTCGGCGGCGGCGGACGTGAACATACCCTGGCCTGGAAACTGGCCCAGAGTTCACGCCTGGAAAAACTGTATTGTGCACCGGGCAATCCGGGAATTTCGAAAGTGGCAGATTGTGTTGATATAGCTGCTGATGATATCAAAAAGCTTAAAAATTTTGCCCTGCAGGAAAAGATAGACCTGAGTGTAGTCGGCCCGGAAGCGCCACTGGTGCTCGGCCTAACTGACGCTTTTAAAGAAAGCGGATTAAGAGTATTCGGCCCTGATAAAAAAGGGGCAATGTTAGAGGGCAGCAAGGTCTGGGCTAAAGAAAAGATGAAAGAGTGGGGCATCCCATCGGCCGGTTTTGCTGTTTTTGATAATTTTGATCGGGCCCGCAGCCACCTGTCCCATTTTTACGGCGGTCCGGTTGTAATCAAGGCCGACGGGTTGGCAGCCGGCAAAGGGGTAACCGTCGCTTCCGGTCCTGCCGAGGCTGAGCAGGCCCTGTATGACATCATGATCGAAAGAAAATTCGGGGATGCCGGAAGCAGGGTGGTTATCGAAAACTGCTTGAGCGGAGAAGAAGTTTCCGTCCTGGCGGTGACCGACGGAAAAGAACTGGTATTTCTGCCATCTTCACAGGATCACAAGGCGATCGGAGAAGGTGACAGGGGCCCGAATACCGGCGGAATGGGCGCATATTCACCGGCCCCGATCTATACCGATGACCTGGCCAAGAAAACCGAGGAACAGGTTTTCCGACCCCTTCTGAAAGGTTTTAATCAAATGGGCATTGATTTTCGCGGAGTGATCTATGCCGGGCTGATGGTAGCAAAGGATGACTTTAATGTCCTTGAATTCAATGTCCGTTTTGGTGATCCTGAAGCCCAGGCCTTAATCCCGCGCATGAAGTCCGACCTTTTGCCACTGCTTGAAGCGGCAGCTGAAGGAAATCTTGGAGGACTGCAGGCGGAGTGGAAAAATGATGCGGCAGTATGCGTGGTTATGGCTTCCAGGGGTTATCCGGGCAATTATGATAAAGGGATACCTATTGAAGGGCTGGATAGATTGGAGCAGTCCGGGGACAGACAAGTTGCGGTATTTCATGCCGGCACAGCCTTCAAGGACGACCGCCTGGTTACCTCCGGCGGCAGGGTGCTTGGCGTTACCGCCTGGGACAGTGATTTGCCCGGTGCGCTCAAAAGAGTATACAATGCCTGCGATCAAATAAAATTCGAAGGCTGCTATTACCGCCGCGATATAGCGCACAGGGCCCTTTAAGGATTTTTAGCAGGTTGAAAGCTATAACTACATATATTGTAAACTCGTATTCTAAAATTTTAATATTATATTTTTAGGAGCGTCTTGAAATGGAATCAAGTGTAGTTGTCGGTTATGCCAGGACCCCTTTTGGCCGGTTTTTAGGCAGCCTGCAATCCCTGCCGGCTGTAGAACTGGGAGCTATTGCAGTTGAGGAAGCTTTAATACGGGCTGCTGTGCCAAAAGAATTGGTCGAAAACGTTATACTTGGCATGGTGGTGCAGGCCGGGGCCGGTCAGATCCCCTCACGGCAGGCGACCATAAAAGCGGGCCTGCCGCATAATGTGCCTTCAGAAACTATCAACAAGGTTTGTGCTTCCGGACTGCGGGCGGTAAATATTGGCGATGCCCTGATCAGGGCCGGTGAAGTTTCTATCCTGGTTGCAGGGGGTATGGAAAATATGAGTGCCTGCCCTTATTTTATGAACCGGGCCCGGACCGGTTATCGCATGGGGGATGCTCCAGTAATAGATGCCATGATCCATGACGGTTTGTGGTGCCCATTTCATGACGTGCATATGGGTGTCCATGGAAGCGCCGTACCGGCCGAACATGGCATAACCCGCGAAGAGATGGACCGGTGGGCTTTACGCAGTCACCAGCTGGCTGTAGAAGCAATGAAAAGCGGCCGCCTGGCAGAAGAAATTGTTCCGGTAAAGGTAGCGGTTCGTAAGGGAGAACCGTTAAGCGTTGAGAATGACGAAATGCCTAGACCGGATACAACCCTGGAAAAGCTGGCCAAGCTTCCGCCTGCTTTTGAACCGGAAGGATTAATTACAGCCGGTAATGCCCCCGGGATCAGTGACGGGGCTGCTGCGCTGGTTTTGACTTCTGCTGACCGGGCCGGGCAGTTAGGTCTTGAACCGCTGGCCGAGATAGTAAGCATGGGAATGGCTTCTCTTGAACCGCGCTATATTGCTACCGTTCCATATGAGGCGGCAGAAATTGCCCTGAAAAAGGCCGGCCTTGGCGCCGAACAGATGGAGTTAATCGAAATTAACGAAGCCTTTGCAGCTGTTGCCCTGACCAGCATGAAACTGGGCCGGTGGGATGAAAAGAAGGTTAATGTCAACGGTGGGGCGGTGGCTTTCGGCCACCCGATCGGGGCCAGCGGGGCCAGGATCCTGCTAACCCTGATCGCTGAACTGCGCCGGCGGGGCGGAGGTTACGGCCTGGCCACAATCTGCAGCGGGGCCGCCCAGGGCGAGGCAACTATAGTTAAGGTTTAATAAAAAGAAGGTTTAAATGAAGGGTAAATAAACTGGAAGAAGGTAGCGGAAATTAAGGCAGGCAACCAGGAGTATAATAAAGAGGTTTATAGATGAAATTTGTTCTATCAGACTATCATTTGGCTAAAAAAGAAGAGTTCCGGCAGTTTGCTGAAGAAGAAATCGATTCGGGGGAATCTTATCCACGGAAAAATTTACAAAAAGCGGCTAAAAAGGGTTATATGGGCCTGCCTGTGCCAAAAGAATGGGGAGGGCAGGGAGAAGACTTTTTAACCTACACCTTGTTTATTGAAGAACTATCCCGGGTATGCGCATCAACTGGAGTAATTATAGCAGTCCATACCTCGGTAGGGACTTTCCCGCTTTTGTACTATGGCACTCTTCAGCAAAAAAAAAGCTACCTTTCCGGTCTGGCCCGGGGAGAATTAATCGGCGCTTTTGCCCTGACCGAAGAAAGAGCCGGTTCTGATGCCGCTTCCCTGAACACTACTGCTAAAGCTGTCAGCAGCGGCTATCTTCTTAACGGCTGCAAGCTTTTTATCACCAGCGGTGGTGAAGCAGATCTCTATACCGTATTTGCCACTGTTGATCGAAACCGGGGCCATAAAGGCATCTGCGCATTTTTAGTGGAAAAAGGCATGCAGGGGTTTGTTGCCGGCAAACCGGAAAAAAAGATGGGTTTAAACCGGTCGAGCACCACGGAAATCAGGATGGAGGATCTTCATATTCCAGTGTCGAACAGACTTGGTGAAGAGGGCGAAGGTTTCTCTATAGCCATGTCACTGCTCGATGGTGGAAGGATCGGTATAGCCGCCCAGGGCCTGGGGCTGGCCAGGGCCGGAATCGAGTATACAACTGCTTATCTTAAAAAACAGCAGTCTGCAGGAAATGAGCCCGCAGAATCAGCTGCGTTTACCCTGGCTGCCCTGGCAACACGTCTTGAAGCGGCACGCCTGCTTGTATACCGAGCTGCAGCGGTTAAAGAATCGGGGGGGAATTGTTCCAAGGAAGCTTCCATGGCCAAATATTACAGCACTGATTTAGCGGTAGAGGTCGCAGCACGCTGTATAGATATTTGCGGTTTGAGTGCTGCCAGAAGCNCCAATCCTTTAACCGGCTATTTTTGTGATGCCAAGGCAACCCAGATTTATGAAGGCACTAACCAAATTCAACGGATCGTGGTTTCCCGTAATCTGCTGGAAGGATAAATAGCCGAAAAAGAACTAAACGAAATGTATTAATGACATATTGATTGACAGAAGGAGGTTCAACTGGTGAACTTTGAATTAACAGAAGAACAGGAAATGACTCGTAAAATGGTCCGTGATTTTGCTGAAAAAGAATTAAAACCGGGAGCCGAAGAGCGGGACGATAAAGAAGAGTTTTCAAGAGAATTGTTTAACAAGATGGGAGAGCTTGGATTAACCGGTATTCCCTGGCCGGAAAAATACGGTGGAGGCGAATGTGACTATTTGAGCTATGTGATAGCCGTAGAGGAGCTCTCCCGGGTTGACGCTTCGGCAGGAACAACTTTATCTGCCCATATATCGCTTGCGGGATGGCCCCTTTATAAATACGGCAGTGAAGAACAGAAGAAAAAATTCCTGGAACCGATGGCCCTGGGCGAAAAGCTGGGAGCTTATGGTTTAACTGAAACAACTGCCGGTACTGATGCTGCTGCAATGCGAACGACTGCAGTATTGGACGGGGACTTTTATGTGATTAATGGCAATAAAATATTTATTACCAATGCCGGCGATGCGGAAACTTATATCGTTTTTGCCGTTACCGACAAGGAGAAGAAAACAAAAGGGGTCAGCGCTTTTATAGTGGAAAAAGGCACACCCGGTTTTTCTTTTGGCAAAAAAGAACGGAAAATGGGCCTGCGTTCTTCACCAACTGTTGAATTAATATTTGACAACTGCCGGGTGCCGAAGGAAAATATGCTGGGACAGGAAGGCGAAGGATTTAAAATTGCCATGAGTACTCTTGACGGGGGGAGAAACGGGATTGCTGCCCAGGCCGTGGGAATTGCCCAGGGGGCAATGGAGGAAGCTGCAGAATACGCCAAGAGCAGGGAACAGTTTGGCCGTCCTATTGCCGATTTTCAGGCAATTTCATTTATGCTGGCCGACATGAGCACAAAAATTGAAGCTTCCCGCCTGCTGACCTATCAGGCTGCCTACCTGGAGAATGCAGGATTACCTTATGGCAAAGCTTCGGCCATGGCCAAGCTGTTTGCCTCGGAAACAGCAATGGAAGTTACCACCAATGCAGTGCAAATCTTCGGTGGATACGGTTATACCCGTGATTACCCGGTAGAGCGCTTTATGCGCGATGCTAAAATAACCCAGATCTATGAAGGTACCAGCGAGGTGCAGCGCCTGGTTATATCACGCTATTTGCTGAAATAGCTGGATCAAGACCTCCATGTTTTCCCGATAAGCAGGATGCACCTGAAGGGTTTCCTGCCTTTTACAGAAAGGGTCTATGAAAGGAGTAACAGAGTAATGGGCAATGAAAAACCGGGCCTGGTCATGGTTTTTACCGGTGACGGCAAAGGAAAAACTACTGCCGCTGTTGGACAGGCTGTCCGGGCCCTGGGACACGGTTACCGGGTTTTTATGATTCATTTTATGAAAGGCCGTGATTATGGAGAATTTCTGGCCCTGGCTAAAATGCCGGATCTTACTATAGTACGGGCCGGTCGGGATTGTTTTGTTAATCGCAACAAACCTGATCCGATGGATGTTGATCTGGCCCGGGATGGTTTTAAAAAGGCGGAAAAAGCCATTAAAAGTAGTGATTACGACCTGGTTATTCTCGATGAAATTAATGTTGCAGTTGATTACGGATTGATTGCAGAAGAAGAACTTTTTAACCTGCTCGAGGGCAAGCCGGACGGGGTAACCGTTATCTTAACCGGTCGGGGCGCTACNGCTGGATTAGTTAAGAGGGCCGATATGGTTAGTGAAATTCTGGCCATTAAGCACCATTACGATCAGGGTGCGGATTGTTTGCCGGGAATAGAATACTAATGAAGTACTGAAGGTGTTTAGATTGCAGCAGCTGGTTGAAGATTTATTGAATGGCAGCAAACGTGCGGCGGCGCGACTTATTTCCCTGGTAGAAAATGATGATTTGCAAAAAATAGAGCTGCTTAAAGAAATATTTCCCCATACCGGTAGGGCTTACGTGGTCGGTGTAACCGGGGCACCCGGTTCAGGAAAAAGTTCGCTGGTTGATTGTTTGCTGCAGCAGATGCGAGCAGATGATCTAAAGATCGGGGTGATCGGTGTAGATCCGACCAGTCCTTTCAGTGGGGGGGCAATTCTGGGTGACCGGATCAGGATGCAGGAGCATGCCCTGGATCAGGATGTTTTTATCCGCAGCATGGGAACCAGGGGCAGCCTTGGCGGATTGGCCCGGGCGACCCGGGAAGCGATCCAGGTTCTTGATGCTTTTGGCAAAGATATTATATTGATTGAGACCGTCGGGGTGGGTCAATCGGAGGTTGATATTGTCAGGACAGCCGACAGCACCATGGTGGTGCTTACACCGGCCGGAGGGGACAGTGTACAAACCATCAAGGCCGGTATTATGGAAATTGCCGATATTTTTGTCATCAACAAAGCCGACCTGCCCGGTTCGGAAAAAACAATAACTGAAATTAACATGATGCTGGATATGAAAAAAAGCGATAAATGGCGTCCGCCGGTTATACCAACAATATCAGTGCGCAGCGAAGGAATAGCAGAGGTCTGGGGCGCTCTAAAGGAACACCGCTCCTACATGGAAAAAAGCGGTTATCTGATGGAGATACGCCGGCAGCGGGTCAGCCGTGAATTGACCGAACAGGTGGAGTACCTGGTCAAAAGTCGGATCTGGGAACGGGTTAAAGAACGCTTTAAGCTCGACAGCCTGGTTGAAAAGATTGTTCTTCGCCAGAAAGATCCCTACAGTACAGCCAATGAACTGCTTGAACAGATCAAATTCTATGGCGAAAACGGTAAAGAAGGTGATTAGGTTATGGATCAGAAAAAATTAGAGCGGATCAATGAATTAAAACAACTGTGGGAAAAAGAGGTTGAAAATCTGAATATACGAGAAGAGCCGCCGGTTACAGTTTCAGGTCGGCAGGTAGAGGCTCTTAATACGCCCCTTGACACTAAAGATCTCGATTATGAAAAAGATCTCGGTTTTCCGGGCAGTTATCCCTATACCAGGGGGGTTCAGCCCAACATGTACCGGGGCCGGCTCTGGACTATGCGCCAGTTTTCCGGTTTTGGTGACGCATATGATTCTAACCGCCGTTACCGCTACCTGCTGGAACAGGGCCAGACCGGGCTCAGTGTTGCTTTTGATATGCCTACCCTGATGGGCTATGATTCTGACAGCGAACGTTCACTGGGTGAAGTTGGGCGCTGCGGGGTGGCAATCGATTCCCTGGAGGATATGGAAATCCTCTTTGATCAGATTCCCCTGGACCAGGTAACCACTTCAATGACGATCAACGGTCCCGCAGCGATTCTCTGGTGTATGTACCTGGCCAATGCCGAAAAACAGGGGGTCAGCCTGAAGCAGGTCGGCGGAACGATCCAAAACGATATTTTAAAAGAATATACCGCTCAGAAATCATGGATATTTCCTCCCGATCCGTCAATGCGCTTAATTACCGATATATTTGCTTTTGCCGCCGATCAGGTGCCGCGCTGGAATACAATCAGCATCAGCGGCTATCATATCAGGGAGGCCGGATCGACAGCGGTCCAGGAACTGGCTTTTACCCTGGCTGATGGCTTTGCCTACGTGGAAGCTGGGATTAATTCCGGTCTTGATGTAGACCGGTTCGCTCCGCGTCTTTCCTTTTTTTTCAACGCCCATATCGATTTTTTTGAAGAAATTTGCAAGTACCGGGCCGCCAGGCGGATCTGGGCCCGGCGCATGAAAGAAAAATACGGGGCCAAAGATCCCCGCTCTTTAATGATGCGCTTTCATACCCAGACCGCAGGTTGCAGCCTGACTGCCCAGGAACCGGAAAACAATATTATCAGGACCACCACAGAAGCTTTGTCGGCTGTTTTAGGCGGCACCCAGTCTTTACATACCAACTCCATGGATGAAGTACTGGCCCTGCCGTCTGAAAAAGCGGTTAAAATTGCTTTACGCACCCAGCAGGTACTTGCTTTCGAAAGCGGTGTGGCCAATAACATTGATCCCCTGGCCGGCTCATACTTTATCGAAGCGCTGACCGACCAAATGGAGGCTGAAGCCGAAGAATATTTCCGGCGCATTGATGATCTCGGAGGAGTGCTTCCTGCTATTGAACAGGGTTTTATCCAGCAGGAAATTGCCGATGCTGCCTACGAATACCAAAAAGCAGTTGATAAAGGCGATCGTATCGTGGTCGGAGTCAACCGCTACAATACCGGTGAACCGATGGAAATTGAACTGCTTAAAATTGATCCCGAGGTGGAAAAGAAACAGCTGGAACGGTTGCAGAAGTTAAAGGAGAGGCGTGATGGAGTCAAAGTAGCCGGCAGTTTGGAATCTTTAAAGAAAAGTGCCGCAAGCAGCGACAACCTGATACCTTTAATTTTAGAGGCAGTCAGATGCTATGCCACCGAAGGCGAAATTGTCAGCGCCTTAAAAGATGTTTTCGGAGAGTATAAAGAAAAGCCGCTATTTTAAAATTAAAACAGCAATCAATTAAATCTAGGCTTTTCATTAAAAATATTTTAGTTCCGTTAAGGGTTGAGTGGGGGTGTATTTATGAGCAGCAAAAAAATCAGGGTCCTGGTTGCCAAACCGGGTTTAGACGGCCACGATCGAGGGGTTAAAGTGGTCGCCCGGGGTTTGCGGGATGCCGGGATGGAGGTTATCTATACCGGCCTGCACCAGACTGCCCGGCAGGTTGCGGAAACTGCCCTGCAGGAAGATGTCGATGTAGTTGGATTAAGCATTCTTTCCGGGGCTCATATGACCCTGGTGCCGCGCATTAAGGAGCTGTTAAGCAAAAGCGGAATGGATGATGTTCTATTGCTGGTCGGGGGGATTATACCGGAAGGTGACCGTGAAGAATTGCTGGCCCGGGGTCATGCCGATCAGGTTTTTACCCCGGGAGATACCCTGGAAAAAATAACAGACTATATATTTCAAAGCTTCAAGGAAAGCAGGGATTCTTGAAAAGGGGTAAATAGATGGATAACAGCGGACTGGAAAAAGCCAGGCAAAAAGTTTTAACCCTGCGCCGGAAAATCGAGGAGCATAACTATAACTATCATGTTCTCGATAGGCCGCTGATTGATGATCATAAATTCGATCAATTGATGCGGGAATTGCAGGAGCTGGAAGATAGTTACCCTGAACTGCAGGATCCCGATTCACCTACCCGCAGGGTCGGTGCCGAGCCGCTTTCCGCTTTTGAAGCCCTGGACCATAAAGTACCGATGCTTGGTCTTGATAATGCCTTTAACAAAGAAGAACTTGCCGATTTTGATGCCAGGGTACGCAGATTAACCGGTCTTGACATGGTTGAATATTTATGTGAGCTGAAAATAGACGGACTGGCGGTATCGCTGCAGTATGAAGAGGGTGTTTTTAAACGCGGTGCCACCAGGGGAGACGGTTATACAGGCGAAGATATTACTCAGAACCTGCGTACTGTCAGGCAAATACCCCTGCAGCTGAATGATCCGCTTACCCTGGAAGCAAGAGGTGAAGTATATATAAACAGGTCCGCTTTTGAACAGCTGAACCAGAAACGTGAAGAACAGGGCCTGATCCTATTCGCCAACCCCCGTAATGCTGCAGCCGGTTCGCTGCGTCAACTGGATCCCCGCCTGGCTGCAGCCAGGCCATTACGGATATTTATCTACGGTCTTGGCGAACACTATCTAAACATAACCGGGCAAAAAGAGCTGCTTGCTTACCTGGAAAAGCTGCGCCTGCCGGTAAATTCTAACTATACCGTTTGCTGCGGCCCGGATGAAGTATGGCAGTACTGCCTTGAATGGCAGGAAAAAAGACACAATCTTCCCTATGAAACAGACGGGATCGTGGTCAAAGTAAACCGGCTTGATTTGCAAAAAAGCCTGGCAAATACCGCAAGAAGCCCACGCTGGGCCATTGCCTACAAATATCCCCCTGAAGAAAAAACAACCCGGGTTTTGAATATCGGGGTTAATGTCGGCCGAACCGGGGTTATAACACCGGTCGCTTTCTTAGAACCGGTCAGCCTGGGAGGAACGACGGTGCAGAGAGCAAGTTTACACAACGAAGATCTAATTGCTGAAAAAGATATTATGATTGGCGATACGGTGGTAATCCATAAGGCAGGAGAAATAATTCCTGAAGTAGTGCGAGCAGAAAAGGATAAGCGAAGCGGAAAAGAAAAAAAGTTTCAAATGCCCCGTAATTGCCCATCATGTGACTCACAAACAATACGTTTGAGCGGTGAAGCAGCCCTGCGCTGTATCAATCCCTCATGTCCGGCCCAGCTGGTTGAAAAGCTGGTACATTTTGCTTCCAGGAGGGCCATGGATATTGAAGGCCTGGGCCCTGCCATAGCCGGTATGCTTTATTTTAAAGAACTGGTTTCAGATGTCGGCGACCTTTATTTTCTCGGGGTTGAACAATTAACCGGTTTGGATCGCATGGCTGAGAAATCGGCATCTAACTTAATTAGCGCTATCGAGCACAGCAAGAAAAATCCCCTGCGCCGGTTGATTTTTGGACTGGGTATTAGCTTTGTAGGTGAAAAGGCAGCCCGGCTGCTGGCAAAAAAGTTTGGCAGTTTGGATCGGCTGCAAAATGCCGGTAAAGAGGAACTAACAGAAATTGCTGAAATAGGTCCGAAAATAGCTGAAGCGGTAGTAAGTTTTTTCGATACTGCTGAAACCAGGCCGCTTTTAGATAAATTAAGAAGAGCTCGGGTTAATTTAACCGAACCTGAAGTAAAAACGCTGCAAAAAGGCGAGATTGATCTGAGCGGAAAAGTCTTTGTATTTAGCGGTTCAATGGATAAGTATACCCGTGATCAGGCTGCAGCCCTGGTTGAAGAGCGGGGTGCGAAAGTGAGCAGTTCGGTAAGCAAAAATACAGACTACCTGGTAGCAGGTGCTGAACCGGGCAGTAAGCTGACAAAAGCCAGGGAACTGGGTGTAGAAATTATTGATCAAAACAGGTTTAACGACCTGATCAGTTAATAACGGAGATGAAGCAATTATGACTGATCATAAAATATCTACCCTTGCCAGAGGTGAGGAAAGCAAGCTTTTGCTGCAAACGATTATCGATTCTCTTTCCGATGCCGTGTCCGTGGTTGATGAAAAAGGCATAGGCATCATGGTCAACAGGGCTTACACACGGATTACCGGTATGACCGAAGACCAGGTGCTGAAAAAACCGGCCACTGTAGATATTGCGGAAGGGGAAAGTGTCCATTTAAGAGTTTTGCAAACCGGTAAGCCGATCAAAGGGGTGCGGATGAAAGTGGGACCTTTCCGCCGGGAAGTTATTGTCAGCTGTGCCCCGCTGGTTATTAAGGGTGAGTTAAAAGGAAGCGTTGGGGTTATCCATGATATAACCGAGTTGCGGCGGGTAATGGAAGAACTGCAACGCACCAGGCGCCTGGTCAGGGATCTCGAAGCACAATATACTTTTGATGATATTATCGGAAACAGCGAACAAATCCGGGAAACCATTGAAAGGGCCCGGCAGGCATCGTCTACCCCGGCCTGTGTACTGCTGCGTGGTGAGTGCGGGACCGGAAAGGAACTTTTTGCCCACGCTATCCACCATGCCAGTGATCGAGCAGGCAAACCTTTTATCCGGGTCAACTGTGCATCATTAACAGATACCCTGCTGGAAAGCGAACTGTTTGGTTACGGAGACGGCGCTTTCACCGGGGCAAAAAAAGGCGGGAGAAAAGGTTACTTTGAAGAAGCAAACGGCGGTACATTATTTCTCGATGAAATCGGGGCAATGGGTAATGAAGCTCAGGCCCGACTGCTGCGGGCAATCCAGGAAGGTGAGATTATCAGGGTAGGAGAGTCACGCACCAGGGAAATTGATGTTCGCCTGGTAACCGCCACCAATGCCAATCTCGAAAATATGGTTGAAAAAGGCCTTTTCCGTAAAGACCTTTACTATCGTCTCAATGTTTTTCCCATTTACCTGCCGCCTTTAAGAGAAATAAAAAGTGATATTCCCCTGCTGGTTAACCATTTTCTAACCAGTCTGGCCCATGAATACGGGCGGCCGATTGTTGAGGTTACCCCGGCAGTGTACCGCCGCCTGAAGGATTATCATTGGCCCGGCAATGTTCGAGAATTAGAAAATGTTATTGCCAGGGCCCTGATTAACCTCGGCCGGGAGCAAAATATAATTGAAGAAAAACACCTGGTTATGCCCTTCGTTGAAACAACCACGGCAAAAGAAGAGGATTCAACACCTTTGCACGGCTCTTTGAAAAAAATGCATCGAAGCTGGGAAAAAGAAGTACTCCTTAAAGCCCTGCAGGAAGCCGGAGGGAACAAGGCTGAAGCGGCCCGCAGACTTGATATTTCCGTCCGTAATCTCTACAATAAGCTTCACCAGCACAAGATCATCTAACCTGGTGCATAAAATTATTTAATATGCACCGGTTTTTCTTCGGTTTCTCTTCTTAAAAAATAGCTGCTTATAATTCTATATTTTCCATTATATTCACAAAAATTTCTGAGTTTATTTTGTTCTGCCCTGGCTGGTATAAAAATTGCAAATATAATGTTACAGAAAGTTAATATTTTTTTTGCTGGGGGGATAAGAATGTCCGGTTACCTGGCCAAGATGGAAGAACAGGGTTTTGAAGAGTTGGTTTTGGCCCATGATGCCCAAACAGGTTTGAAAGCGGCGATTGCCATTCACAGTACAGTGCGTGGTCCGGCACTGGGTGGGACACGGATGTGGACCTATCCGACAGAGGAAGCTGCCATTGAAGATGTCTTATTCCTGGCCCGGGGAATGACTTACAAGGCTGCTGCTGCTGAACTGCCGCTGGGCGGGGGAAAGGGAGTGATCATTGGCGATCCAAACCAGGATAAATGTGAGGAACTGTTCAGATGCTACGCCCGGTTTGTTGACAGGTTAGATGGACGGTTTATTACCGCGGCAGACATGGGAATAGATGAAGACGATCTTGATTGCATGTGCAAGGAATCATGCCATATACTGGGCGGTTCATCTCTTGGCAGCCCTTCGCCCTTTACAGCCTACGGCGTCTGGAAAGGAATAAAGGCCTGCGCTGAAGAAACTTTTGGCTCCTCCGACCTGAAAGACAGGGTTGTGGCAGTGCAGGGTGTCGGCAGTGTGGGTTTTTCCTTATGTGAGTACCTGGCACAAGATGGGGCCCGCCTGGTTGTCTGTGATTTGGATGAAAAAAGAGTCAAGCAGGCTGTTGATTTATTGAATGCAGAAGCAGTGGATCCGGAACATATATTTGACCAGAATTGCGATATATTTTCACCGTGCGGTGGAGGCGGGGTAGTTAGCGAAGAAACACTACCCAGGCTTAAGTGCAGTATAATTGCCGGCGCTGCAAACAATATTATCAAAGAAAGCCACCTGGAAACAGCTTTGAAAGAAAGTAATATCCTCTATGCTCCCGATTATATTATTAATGCCGGTGGTCTTATATTTGTAGAGTTAAACCGGCGGGGAATAACAGAGCCTGATCAAATCAAGAAAGAAATTGACCGGCTCGAGGACCGGCTGAAAGAGATTTTCCGGCGGGCCCGCGAACAGGATATTTTACCGGCAGAAATGGCCGACATATTTGCTGAAGAAAAGCTGAAAATNAAAGCATGATCTATTGAGATTAAGCGATGTCAGATCTTATGCCGNTCAACCATGCAATATTTTGCAGGCATAAAATTTCAAATTGAAATATTATGCATGGTCTGCAGGGCAAGCTCTTATTTTTGATTCGTTAAACTAATCATTGTTAAAGAGCAAAATTTTGTGGAAGGCTCATGATGAAAAGTTCATAAAGTTTTGTGNTCGAAGTTTTGTGGAAGATTTATGGTGGAAGAATTAAATTTTATTTCGTCTGACCGGGCCAGTTTATAAACGGTTTTTGCCTTTCAAAGTATGGTGTTTGTTTTTTGGGCCTGGTCATACACCTTTAATGCTAATAATGCAGGGAGAGGATTAAGCTTATGGAAAATATGGTTGAGTTCAGACTGCATGGACGCGGCGGCCAGGGGATTGTGATGGCGGCATCAATATTTGCAGAAGCTGTATTTCTGGAAGGGCGTTTTGCCCGGGCATTTTCGCTGTTTGGCGCAGAAAGACGCGGCGCTCCTGTAACCGCTTTTATCCGCACCGGTGAGGAACGTTTAATGCCGCGCAGTCGTATTTATCAGCCGGATTTTGTTGTTGTTTTCGATCCAACATTAAGCGGCTCAACTCTTCTGGCCGGGTTAAAGAAAAATGGGACGCTGCTGGTAAACTCCGCGGGAAAAGGGTTGGATAAACTGACTGAAGGGGTTGAAGCGGAAAACCAGCCAAAAATATTTATTGTTGATGCCACGGCAATAGCCAGAAAACACGGGCTGACTGTGGGCGGTTTTCCGGTTGTCAATACGGTAATGCTCGGGGCAATGGCCCGAATCAGTGGTCTTGCTTCCCTTGATAACCTGGCCGGGTCGATTAAGAAAAGAATATCGGCCAGTATTGAGGCTAATATTAATGCCGTTACTGAAGGATTAGAAAGTGTAAAGGAGGTAGGGCACCTTGTCAACCAGATCGGACCAGAATAATTATAAATATGCCTGCGGGACCGAGGCCAGTACCCTTAACAAAACCGGTGAGTGGCGATTTATGGCTGCCCCGGAACGGGTAAAAAGGCTTTCACCCTGCCGCCAAGATTGTTTGCTCGATTCAGACATACCTGAATGGCTGGAAAAAGTTAAAGAAGAACGATGGGATGAAGCATGGCAGGATATCAGTCGTTATAACCCCTTTCCGGCCCTGACCGGTTATGTCTGTTTTTCGCCCTGTACTGAAAACTGCAACCGGGGCCGCCTGGATCAGGAGATAGATATCCAGTCAGTTGAAAAGGCAATCGGTGAATGGCGTCTTGAAAATTACCAGCCTTCATCGAAACCAAGGGAGGTAAAAGATAAGGTTGCAGTAATCGGTTCCGGTCCGGCCGGTTTAAGCTGCGCCTACTACCTTTCTGCAAACGGCTACAGGGTAACGGTATTTGAAAGCGCACCGCTGATCGGAGGCATGCTGGCCCTGGGTATTCCTGAATACCGTCTTCCGCGCACTGTTTTAAAAAAGGAGTTAAAAGTACTGGAAGAAGAAGGAATTAATTTTGTTACCGGTCAGGCCCTCGGTAAAGATTTTGATCTGGGTGATCTTGATCAAGAGTTCAGCAGTATTTTTATGGCGACCGGGGCATGGCTTTCCCGCAAAGAAAAAATACCGGGACACGATGCAAAAGGAGTCCTTTACGCCCTGGACTTTTTAAGTATGATTAATACCGGCCAGCAGCCTGAAATTAAGGACACGGTGGTGGTTATAGGTGGTGGCAATGCCGCCGTTGACAGTGCCCGTTCTGCTTTGCGTATGAACGGGGTAAACAGCGTCAGTTTAATTTATCGCCGGAGTAGAGCTGAAATGCCGGCAGACCCCGGTGAGGTCGAGGCTGCTGAAAGTGAAGGAGTTGAACTTATTTTTAATGCACTGCCGAGAGAAATCGAGACAGAAGGCGATTCGATAGAGGCAGTTTTGCTTGATTACAGTAAAACAAACCGGGAGGGCCTGGTAGTCGATCAAAGTCGTTCTTTCAAAAAGGCCTGCGGCACAGTGGTTATGGCTCTCGGGCAGGAGGCTGATTATTCGGTTTTCAACAAACTGGACAGGGAGATTGAGCTCTTTGCCGGTGGAGATCTGATCAGCGGTCCGGCCACCGTGGCTGAAGCGATTAGAGCAGGTCGTATCGCAGCCTTTAGTATTATGGCCAGGCTTGAGAATACAGCTGAACCGGAATTAAGCCTGGCATCAGAGCAGCAGGTATCATTTGAGGAGCTCAATCTTGATGCAAGAATTAACCTGCAGCTGCAGCACAGACTGGCAGAACCGGTCGGGGAAGCCGGCCGCTGTTTGGGATGCGGAACATGCAATTCATGCGGTATATGCTACCTGTTTTGCCCTGACATGGCTGTTGATTGGATTAACAACCGTTACGAATTAAATCTTGATTACTGCAAAGGCTGCGGCATTTGTGTTAAAGAGTGTCCGGCCCGGGTACTTTTTATGGAAGGAGGTTGATTTAAGATGCCATTTGAATTGATCAGTGGAAGCCAGGCTGCAGCCATAGCTGTTCAACGGGTTGGTGTTGACATGGTATCGGCCTACCCGATTACACCACAAACGGCAATCGTTGAAACCCTGGCCAATTTTGAGGCAAATGGTCAGCTTGGTGGTGAATTTGTCAGTGTAGAATCTGAATATTCCGCTTTAGCTTATTGCAACGGTGCCGCAGCAGCAGGAGCCAGGGTTTTTACAGCTACCTCTTCACACGGTCTGGCCTATATGCATGAGATGATTCACTGGTGCAGTGGAGCTCGATTGCCTATTGTTATGGTCAATGTAAATAGATCTGTCGGTCCCCCCTGGTGCCTCGACCCTGACCAGGGTGATAGTTTGAGCCAGCGTGACACCGGGTGGATGCAGATTTATTGTTCGAATGCCCAGGAGGTATTTGATACGGTTGTCCAGGCTTTTATGTTAAGCGAAGAACTGCTTTTGCCATCGCTGATAGTTTTTGACGGCTTCTATATATCCCACACCTATGAGCCTGTTGATGTTCCGGAAAAAGAATTAGTGCAGCAGTTTATCGGGCCTTCAAAATGTCCGGCCCAGGTAAACCCCGGTTTTCAGGCCAATGTGCATGGACTCTCACCCGGTGAAGTGCAGACCAGGCTGGTTAAAAGAAAGCACGAGGATATGCTAAAAGCACCGGCTGTTTTTGAAAAGATAAATCAGCGTTATGAAGAGATTTTTGGCCGGAGCTATAAAACTATCAGGGCCATTATTCCAGACGGGGCAAAAACGGCAATTTTGACTGCAGGAAGTACTGCAGAAACGGTAGAATGGTTTATACCGGAACTAAGCGGTGCCGGATTAATTCAACTGAGAATGTTTCGGCCATTTCCATCTGAAGCACTTTGTAATATTATCCGGGAATATAAACTGGAAAGAATTGTGGTCATCGATCGAAATTGTTCCACAGGTGCAGGCGGTATATTTGCCCAGGAGGTAAAAGCAGCAATATATGGAATATCCAGCCCGCCGATTGTTCAGAACCTGGTTTTAGCCGGAGGAATAGACCTTACTAAAGAGATGCTGGATAAGATAGTTGAGGCTTACCCACAGGAAAGAATATTTGATCAACAATGGGGGGTGGAATTGTGATGAGGATTGAAGAATACAACCGGGAAACAGAAATACTTTATTCAGGACATAATGCCTGTCCGGGATGTGGTGGAGCTCTGACGGTTCGTTATCTCAGCCGGGCCCTGGGTCCGAACCTGGCAATGGCCATTACGGCTTCCTGCTGGAGTATTATTGTAGGAGTGCCACCCCTTACTGCTTTGAAATGCCCGGTTATCCACTGCCCTTTTCCCAGTGCCGGTTCAGTGGGTGGCGGCTTAAAGCGCGGACTAAATGCCAGGGGGCACCACGACACAACAGTAGTTGTCCTGGCCGGGGACGGCGGTACTTTTGATATTGGGCTGCAGGCCTTATCAGGAGCCGCCCAGCGTAACGAAGACTACATTTTTATCTGTTACGACAATGAAGCCTACATGAATACGGGGATGCAGACCAGTTCGGCCACTCCGTTCGGTGCCCGGACCACCACCGCCCCCTATCCATTGTTTAGACAGGGGCAGAAGAAGGATATTATGCAAATTATGGCGGCCCATAGCATCCCTTATGCTGCCACTGCTACCGTCGCTTTTCCCGAAGACATGGAGAAAAAGCTGCAAAAAGCTAAAGAAATAAAAGGTTTTCGCTTTATGCATGTGCTTTCACCCTGTCCACCGGGCTGGGGAACTGAATCTTCGGATACTATTAATTTATCCCGACTGGCTGTCTACTCCAATTCTTTTCCACTTTACGAAATCACAGGTGGCGTGAAGTGGGAAATGACCTTTTTACCGGAAAAGAAAAAAACTCCTTTAAAAGAGTATCTGAGCCTGCAGCGGCGTTTCAGGCAGGTTGATGATAAAATAATCGATTCACTGCAGGATGAAGTTGACCATGATTGGGACAAGTTGATGAAAAGGGTGCAAAACCCACAAGATTAATAATTAATTTTAGAATTACAATAAATGTTATAATCAGCGGCAGGAATTTTCACCCGTGAACAGAAAACAATTAAAGAGTATTACCGCTCTCTTAGGAAATATCAACTGGGAGGTGCCAAGCCTTGCGCGACCTTGCCGCTTCAACCGTTACTGAAACAGTGGCCGAAATGTGCAAAGAAGCAAATATTTATCTCGGGGATGATGTTTCCGGTGCTTTAAGGCGTTCACTGGAAGAAGAAGAATCGCCGACCGGTCAAGAAGTACTCAAACAATTGATCGCTAACTTAGAAATTGCCGCCAAAGAGCAAATCCCGATCTGCCAGGATACGGGATTTGCTGTTTTTTTTGTAGAAGTAGGTCAGGAAGTACATCTGACCGGTGGTGGTCTGACTGAAGCAATAAATGCCGGAGTTAAAAAAGGCTACACAGAAGGCTACCTGCGAAAATCGATAGTCGATGATCCGCTCTATGATCGTAAAAATACAGGTGACAACACTCCGGCAGTTATTTATACCGATATTGTCCCCGGCGACAAGCTTAAAATATCTTTTGCACCCAAGGGTGGGGGAAGCGAAAATATGAGCGCTGTCAAAATGCTCAAACCAGCTGACGGGGAAGAAGGTTTAATCGATTTTGTAGTTAATCATGTCAAGTTGGCCGGGCCCAATCCCTGCCCGCCGATNGTAGTCGGGGTTGGTATCGGGGGAACATTTGACCGGGTGGCTGTTTTAGCCA
>SL_5KL_010_SEDDRAFT_10000360_pt1 | contig 29573 bp, 23 predicted proteins | sample SodLakKL_010_SED_FD_9118 | JGI IMG/M metagenome (IMG submission 9118) | reverse complement strand
CAGATTATTGCCGCATTTTTTAGCAACAATAACAATTGTTGTATGGGATTTTTATTTTCAATTATAATAGGTTGGTTTTATATGAGAAAAAAGTTTAAAGGGTTTTTTAAAAAACATAACTATTAAACATGGATGAACACCAGAAAGAGATATATGAAATAGTGCTAAAAAAGTTTTTGGTGGCCCAATGAGGAAAACAGGAAGAAACATATTATAACAAATTATAATAATAAACGGTCAATAAAATCAAAACTATTTTGATAATATTGACCGTTTCTTATTATTAAAAAATGAGTTCAAATTATTAAACCATCAGGAATGTTTTTACAAAACCTTCCTATGTAGTAATATGACACATTTTATTAGCTATCTCTTTTCTGCCACAACAAAGAGTTTAACTCTAAAATCACAGGGCCTGGCTAATCAAAAATGTTGCTGCAAAGGCAACTATAGCATAAAGTTCCGGAAAAACCGCTAATATCAAGGTATTCCCAAACACATTATGTCCTGAGCCTATGGCCGCAATACCATTTGCACAAACCTGCCCCTGACGAATACCTGACAGTAATCCTACAAAGCCCAGTGCAAGCCCGGCGCCAAAAATAGCTCCTGCTTGCGTCCATGTTATCTCAGGTACAAGAAAGCCGGCTAATATAAAATAACCCATAAAGCCATAAAGTCCTTGAGTTCCCGGAAGAGCACTCAAAACCAAATAGTTGCCAAATGCCTCATCGTTTTTCTTCATGGCACCAATTGAGGCGTTTCCACCCATCGAGGTGCCAAATGCACTTCCTATACCCGCTAATCCTACCATAAGACCAATGCCAATGTAAGCTAAAATAATTGGATCCATAATTTTTAATGTTTATAGTTTTTAGTAATTAATTAAATTAATATCTCTAGTTGATAATCAAATAAATAAAGCACCAAACAAAAAATAAATTTCAAATAAATTCCAATCTATCTAATTATCAAATTTTCAAATCCTTTACGCAAATCTTTTTGCAATATTTTAAAAAGATACTTTCCCTTTTTTAGTCTACAGTAAGCAGTTCTTAAAATTCGGTTTGCAGTTAAAAGCAAACACCGATTACTGATTACCATTTTCCCTCCTCATATTTGCTATTTGCGTTATTTACTCCCCTGTCTTTCTGAACGGCCTATACTCTTTGCCACCACCGGTAAATCCGGCATTTTTATAAAACTCAACAAAAGTCAAACGTAGTGGATGGACAAAAGCCCCCAGGCCTGACATAAACAGATTGATGCCATGACCAATTACCAATATAATAACCATAACAATAATGCTTATTACAGGTATATTTCCACTCATAGATACAGCTATACTGTTAAATACATAACCTAAAATTGCACTGGAAATACCTAATGCAAACAACCTGATATAGGAAAGCAAATCACCTAATACACCGGTTACCATGTTATATGTATTCCATAACCCGGCGCCTATATTTACGAAAACATTTCTTCTGGGGTGATTTAAAACAAAAATAAACAACCCACTAATTCCAAGCACAACATACAACAAAATATTTATCATCTGTTTCGGCATCATTTCGAAATAGTTCAATGCAAACAAAATCCCCCCTCCTACTATTAAGACAATCCATCCGATTGTGCTTAATGCAAACTTCCATCCCATTTGTATGGTCTCATTAATAGCTTTAAGAAACAGTCCAAATATTATTTGCAGCCCTCCAAGTATTAATGAAAGGTTAAATAATTGTTGATTAATATCTGTCCCCCTGGCTTCCATATATGTGTTTAATGAACTGTAAACCGGCAGCTTTGTATCATACAGGTCAATACCGAAAAATGTACCACTTATAATACCAAAAGCAAATGTAGAAACGCCTAAGTAGAAAATAAGCATCATCACCTTTTTAAGCTCCGTTTTAACTTTTGAGCGAGCCAGTAATGCAACTATACCCAATAATATACCATATCCGGCATCACCCAGGCAAAAGCCAAAAAACAACATATAAAACGGAGCAAAAAATGGAGTCAGATCCAGCTCATTGTATTTTGGCAGTGAATAAAAATCTCCAAGCATTTCAAATTTTTCGGAGAATTTCTTGTTCTTAAGCAAAATCGGAACCTTCTCCTTTTCAGGATCAGGTTCGGTTTTAATATATAATATTTTTTGCTTTTCAAGGTACTTATCAAGTTCATCTGCTTTTTTTTCCGGCACCCATCCTTCAAGAATCATAACCTTATCATCTGCTTCAGCTAAAGTGTTCTCCCATACTTTTTCATATTCGGTAGTTTCCCATATCTCTTTGCGGTATTCTTCCAACGCTTTTATGCTTTGAGAAGCATGCTTATCAAATTGCTTTTCAATGTTTCGAATATCCTCTTCCAGCTTTTTTTCATAATGCTTGAGTTCTGAAACCGGTTTTTCGGGTGCCCGAACCTCTTCAGCATCCAACTCAATTTCCTCCTCACCCCTCTCAACAACAACAAAATAAACATTCCCTGCCTTTTTATCTATAACTTCAATAGGATATTCACGTTCCCACTGCTCATCATAACGCTTTGAAGAACAAGTATAAAACCTGAGCCTAATCCCTTCATCCTTAAGCTTTTCAATAGTATCAACAGAAAAATCTCCCCAGGGAGAGATTAAGCTTATCTCTTTTTTTAATGAATTAAGCTGTTGTAGCTTCTCCTCCTGTTCATTGCGAAGCTTGTTGATCTCCTCGAAAACGTCTTTTCCTTCAACAGATTTTTGCTTCTTTTTTTCTACCCCTCGTTTTTCAAGAAACTTGATTGTTGAAGTTATTTCTTTAACATGTCTGTATTTCTCTTTTAGCTCTTCAGAATCCTCATCTTTCTTAACAATAACATCAACAACGCCGATCTTGCCTATATCATCGAGAAACTTCTCGTAATCGCCATGATAAACCAGGAATGAATATTTAAGCATTGGTAAAATCATACGCTATCCTCCATTTGTTGTTGCTCAAGCCGGGCTTTAACAATCTTCTGTGAAGCTTTTGATAGATTTTCCTCATCTTCAAGAAAACGCTTTATCTTAAGTATAGCTTCTTCAAATCCCGGTATTTGAACCTTCTCATACAAATTAACCTTTTGGGTTGTTTTTTTTCTGGCATAATCAAGCAATTCCATTTTCCTTAAAAAGACTTCTCTTTCGATTGCAATTTCGGCCAGTTGCTTAACAATATCTATACCATCCAGGTACCATTGTGGTTTGTTGAAAACGCTAAAATCGTCAACTTCAAACTTCACCTCTTCAAGTATTGGAGTTTTAACCCCTGCAATCTTTTTAACTGAAAGCTCCACATCTTCAACTTTCACAAGGCTGTTGTCAAACTCTTCCCACAGATCTGTAGCTTTATGATAGGCCTTCATCTTCTGCTCGAGCTTTTCATCAAGCTTTTCGGCTTCAGTTTTAGCCTTTTTAACTTCTGTACGCAGAGCTGCCTCTTTATTTTGCAATGTGGGTAAAGCCCTTAATCGTATCTTGAGTTGTTTATCAAGAGACTGCAGCGCTGTTTTATTATATTGAAATTTTATCGCCATATTTTAAGCGAAATTTTCCTTTAGTTATTAATTGTCTTTCCAGTATTTGTCAACAAACTCCTGTCTCATACCCACCTCTTCGGGTGAAAAGTATTTAGCAAACAACTGATAAGCCGTTTCAAGCATTTCTTCAACTTCAATGTTGACATCTATTGCCAGCAGTTTTTCTGAATATGCTTTGGCAAAATCAAGTGTTCTTTCATCGTACTCTGTCAAATCAAAACCATTTTCAAGCTTTGTTTTGGCATTTGCTGCATCGGCATACAGTCTGACGGCAGCATTCATTACATGGGGGTGATCTTCTCTTGTTTTTTTACCTATAACCAATTGTTTAAGGCGTGAAAGGCTTCTGAACGGGTCAACAATAACTTTACCCACATCAGTATCTTTTCTTAAGAATAGCTGTCCTTCGGTGATATAACCAGTATTATCGGGAATTGCGTGAGTAATATCACCTCCTGAAAGGGTTGTTACTGCAACAATTGTAATTGAGCCACCATCCGGGAATTGAACTGCCTTTTCGTAAAGCCTTGCAAGGTCGGAATAGAGTGATCCGGGCATACTGTCTTTTGAAGGTATTTGGTCCATCCTGTTTGATACTATACTTAGGGCATCAGAATAAAGAGTCATATCAGTTAGCAGCACCAGCACCTTTTCATTTTTTTCAACAGCGAAATATTCAGCAGCAGAAAGAGCCATATCGGGTACCAGTAATCTCTCAACCGATGGGTTTTCTGTAGTATTGATGAAACCAACAATACGGTCAAGAGCTCCCGCGCTATCAAATATATTTTTAAAAAACAGATAGTCATCATTGGTAAGCCCCATTCCGGCAAGGATGATTTTATCAGCTTTTGCACGCAGGGCAACCATTGCCATTACCTGGTTAAAAGGCTGGTCAGGATCGGCAAAAAATGGGATTTTTTGTCCGGTAACCAGTGAGTTGTTCAGGTCTATACCTGCAATACCGGTAGCTATAAATTCTGATGGCTGTTTTCTTCTAACCGGGTTCACAGAAGGAGCCCCAACCTCAACCTCATTTCCCATTATCTCTTTACTTCCCTCCATTGGCGATCCATAAGCATCGAAAAACCTCCCTGTCAGGTCATCACCTACCTTCAATGTAGGTGCTTTGCCGGTAAAAATAACCTCTGCATCTGTTGCAATTCCCTCAGCACCCTGAAATACCTGCAAAGTAACAATATCATCCATTATTTTTACCACCTGCGCAGGCCTGCCATCAACAATAGCCAGTTCCTCATTCCCAACTCCCGAAGCTTGAAGCGAAACAGTAGCTTTGGTTAACTGAAACAACTTGGTATATACTCGTTGAAATGCTTTTGTATCTTGTTCCATCACTAGTTTTCTTTTCCAGGTTTATTTAATTATTTCCTTATTTATTTATCCTTAGATTTTTTATCTTTTTGCTTCTTAGATTTAGAATCTTTGTCTTTTTGTTTAGCAGTCTTTGACTCTTTTTTATCATCTTCATCTTTAGACTCAGAAGACTTTGACTCTTTTTTATCATCTTTTTCTTTAGGCTCCGCAGACTTTTTCTCCTTTGACTTTTCTTCCGCTTTGTCTTCATCCTCTTCACTACCTTCTTCTACACGTCTTTCTTTCAAAGTTTTTTCAACAGCTTTTTCGTACTTTTTAAAATCATCAGAATCAAATTCAGAAAAGTTCATTTGCTTAAACTGGTTGATCATCTTTTTAAAATATGCTCCCACTTCTTCAAAATCATCAAACTCAAAATCCATTTTACAAGTATTCACAATCTTTTCCAGCATATAGCTCTGCCTGTCAAAAGAAGATGACGCATCGGTTTTGTCGAAGGCATCCTGTTGAGCAATCACAAAGTCAACCAACTCAGCTTTCCAGTGTTTGATATGATAATCTATTGGCACACCATCATCACCGAGGATGTTAATTTGTTCGAAAACTTCTTTTCCTCTCAGCAATGTATCCTTGGCATAATGAACATTCTCTGTCCATTTACTGTCTAAATTCTCATTAAGGTATTCAATAATTTCCGGATATTCAAGATATTTTGAATAGCTATCCAGAGAATCTATGGCAGGATATCTTTTACTGTCGGCACGCTGCTGTGACAATGCATAGAAGCACCTTGCGGCTTTTTTTGTTGACTCGGTTACAGGTTCTTTTAAGTTACCACCTGCAGGCGATACTGTTCCAATAAAGGTAATAGAGCCGGTTTCACCATTATTAAGGTAAACGAATCCAGCTCTTGAGTAGAAATTTGAGATAATAGCAGGCAAGTCCATAGGATAACCATCTTGCCCCGGCAATTCCTCCATTCTGTTTGACATTTCGCGCAGCGCTTGAGCCCACCTTGAAGTAGAATCAGCTAGCAAGAGTACTCTTAATCCCATTGCCCTGTAGTACTCAGCAATTGTCATTGCTGTATAAACTGAAGCTTCACGTGCTGCAACAGGCATATTAGAGGTGTTGGCAATAATTGTTGTACGTTCCATAAGCTTTCTGCCGCTTCTTGGGTCATCCAGCTCAGGGAATTCGGTGAATATCTCTACGACCTCATTAGCACGCTCACCACAAGCTGCAATAACAACCAGGTCTGCTTCGGCATTTTTTGAAATATTGTGCTGCAAAACTGTCTTACCAGAACCGAAAGGCCCCGGAATAAAACCGGTACCACCCTCAGCCATTGGATTTAAAGTGTCAAATACACGTATGCCTGTTTCAAAAATTTTGAATGGCCTGGGTTTGTCTTTATATGCTTTGATAGGCACTTTTACAGGCCACTTCTGGATCATTGACACCTTGTGTTCTTTGCCATCATCATCAGTCAAAACAGCAATAGTGTCCTCAATCTTATACTTACCTTTGTTTTCGATTGATTTGATTTTAAAGTTTCCATTAAACTTAAATGGAACCATAATCTTATGGGGTATCCAGTTTTCGGTTACCTCCCCCAGCCAGTCACCTGCTTTAACACTATCCCCCTTTTTCGCTAATGGCTTAAACTCATACTGCTTCTTAACATCAAGCGGGTAGGTATATTCACCTCTTTTCAGAAAAACCCCTTCCATCTTATTAAGGTCATTCTGTAACCCGTCAAAATTTTTGGAAAGGATTCCCGGTCCAAGCGTAACCTCAAGCATGTGTCCGGTAAATTCAACTTCAGTTCCAACCTTAACTCCACGGGTACTTTCAAAAACCTGTATATATGCCTTTTCACCCATGATTTTTATAACCTCCGACATCAGAAGCTCATCCCCATGTTTGATATAGCATATCTCATTTTGAGCAACATTTCCCTCTGTTTCAACAATAACAAGGTTGGCAATAATTCCGGTTATCTTACCAGTTGTCTTCATAAACGTTAATAATTATTATTTCTTAAATGTTTCCGGTAAATCGTAACTTTTTTGTAAATCTTCTATAAGCTTTTTGAACATTTCCCTGCCTTGTTCTTTATCTATAGAAAGCCAGCGTTCAACCATAAAGGTTTTCAGAACAAAAGCCAAAATACGCTCAATTGTAAAATATTCAAAAAATATATGTTCATCCAAACGGTTCCAGCAAAACTTGTCAATTGCAAGCTCCCGTTCATGAATATCTTCTATTCGTCCTATAGAAATTATTTCTTCAGCATAATCGAGCTTATTTGAAAGGCCAAAATCTTTGGCATGACTCTTCCTAATACTCTCGGCAATTTCGTTATTACCAATAATATGATGCTCAGGGTTAAGTGAATATCTCCTGCAATTCAAACCTGTAAGGATATTTCGCAAATTCATCTGTAACTCATGCCACCACCTTATGAAATCATTATCATCCTTGAGCATTTCGTTATAAAACAAATATGTAAGCTCATTTTCTGAACTCATTTCCGGGAAAAACGGCTCCTTTTCTTTAAAAGCTTTAATAAACTTAATCATATACTCAGGCAGGATGGTTGGTTCCTTGATCTGCTCTTCAATCAATTCAAGAGAAAATTTACCCTTTTCATTAAACGGTTCTTCCGATTTCTTTAAAACATTTAGCAAATTCTTATTATCGTAAGGCAAGTAAAGCTTTTCAACTAAGGCAAAATCATCCTTATGGAGCTCATAACTGAGATAGTCCTTAAGATCCTCCTGTTTTAAAAGAAGCTTATGGGTATCCAGTTCAATATCCTGCAAGCCGGCAACCAAACAATAATAATTTCTTTTTATTTTCCCAAACATATATTTATGAGTAACGAGTAACGGGTAACAATTGACCCGTTCGCTCATAGCTTTTATATTTTATAGTTTAATATTTATATCTTCTCTATCCTCTCCGTTTTTAAATAATAATACTTATTTATAACGGATAACTAATTAAGTGTAACGAGTTTATTTAACACATAAACCCGTTTACTCTTTACTTGTCACCTTTACCATAAAGCATTTCAACAAGGCGAGGCCTTAAAAAAGTTTTAAAGAAGTTTTCAAAGTCTTTATCAGTAAAAGATATTAAATAGCTGCCATCTTTTGGCCCAATTCTGAAACCTCCTTTAACACTTTCGGAAAATTCAATTTCAACACCTTTATCAAGCAGGCTTTTAGCTTTTGATTTAAAAAAGTTTTCAAATTCTTTCTGCTTTTTTTCTGGAAGTACAATTTTCAATTCAACCTGTGATTCTTTTTGTGGATCCCAGTTATTAACAATAGTTAATATAATATCTTTAGTAAACTCTTTATCTTCAAAAGCCTCTTTTGTAGAAGGTTTTAAGGCCTTCGTTTCTATGAGGTTTATTATACGCTGTTTCAGGTCAGAAATAGCTTGCTTGGAAGCTAACTGTAATTCGTTTAGTGAATTCTTCTTAATTTCCTCTGCATTCTTTTCTGCATCTTTCAATATTTTATCCGCTTTATCCCTTGCTTTTGATACTATTTCATCGGCTTCTTTTTTAGCATCATTAACAATCTTTTTAGCTTCTTCATTAGCTTTATCTACACCTTCCTGGTATAGTTTATCTGTTAATTCCTGAAGTTTGTTTTGCATATTTATAATTATAATTTATTTGACGTTTGTATTTCTTGTTATGAACTATAATTTTAGAGCATAATCTTTATATTAAGTAAACTAAACTCCTTAATGGTTATAATTATTTTTAAAATAAAATAGGATTTTTTAAAATAAAAATAAATACTTGTAAATCACAGTTGCGAATTTAAAAAAAATATACAAACGTTTTCTTTTGTTAAAAATAATATATCAAATTAACTTTTCCTGTGGTTTTTTCACTAATAAATTGCAAAAGTAATAAAATTTTTGAATTGTTATTTTTATAACAACTCAAATTGTGTTAAAATAAATTTGGATTGGGTTATTAATTGATCCTCTTTGTTATAATTAAAATAAATAAAGAGATTATTATTTTAATTATAAAATTTTTATGCAGGAGTTTTTATAAACTCTAATCATCATCATCATCTGAAACCTCTCCGTCAAAAGTAGACCATTGGTAATTATAAAGTCCTTTCAGGAGTCGTTCCTTTTTTTCTTCATCTGAAAGGCTTTCATATTTTTCTTTTTCCTCCTGGTATTTTCGGCGTTTTTCTTCCTCTATGGCATTTATTTGTTCAATATATCTATTTTCGGCACGGTTTTGCAAAAAATTTGTTGCTACAGCCGGAAATAGTTCGAGCAATAGTTCTTCCTTTTCATTTTGAGCAAGTCTCATCCCACCAAGTTCGTCGAGTATAGGGTTTTCGGGTTTTTCGTAGCTATTGGGGTTGTATGGTTTTTCTTTCTTATGCCCAGCAATTTTTTTTCTGAATTCAGGATCGACAGGCAAAGGTGTTTTACCATATATTCCCTTTACAAGATTGACAAACTGTGTTGATTTGGTTGTGTAAAAAGGCCTTCCATTGTTTTCGTCAACAATACAATTTACAGCCTGAACCCCTACTATTTGGCTGGTAGGAGTAACCAGCGGTGGGCAACCTGCATCTAATCTCACGCTTGGAATTATATCGAGTACTCTTTGCAGCAAATTTTCCATTTTTTGTTGCTTAAGTTGTGCAAGCATATTTGAATACATTCCACCGGGGATTTCTGCTTTACGTACATTTTCTGCTGGTGGAGGAAAATTAAAATAGGCTTCTATCTTTTGTGTTGTTTCAAGTAAAGCTTTTTCTTTTCGACGATATGCAAGGTCAATTGCCTGATCAAACAATTCATCTACCTCGGGGGGAAGCTTATCTTTTGTAATATCAAAATCACGGGGAAATATTTTATATGTATCGAAGGGTTCAAGTTCTTTGCGTATATCTTTCAAAGCAGTGTTAATTTTTACAATTGCTTCAAGATTTACATCGGTCTTAATACCCAATTTATTGCAGAATAATTGAATAATTTCAAAAGCAGGTGCAGCAGGACCGCCGGCAAAATTCATTATTGAGGTATCTATTATATCAGCTCCATTAATGATGGCAGTGAGAACAGACGCTAAACCATAGCCCGGGGTTGAATGAGTATGAAAGTTAACAGGGATATTAATTTCCTGTTTCATTAAATCAATAATTATACCGCTTTTTACCGGTGGAATGAGCCCGGCCATATCCTTAATAGTAACAATATCAGCGCCCAATTTTTCAAGCTCCATTGCTTTCTTAACAAAGTACTCTATAGTGAAAACCTTACCCGGCAATCTCTTTCCTTGCAAAAACGCTCTTACACGGTCTCTTTTTTTAAATTTTGGGTCTACAGTATAGCAAACAGTACAATCAGCAATTCCCCCGTTCTCTTTCACATATTTTATAGTAGATTTAATATTATTTGTGTCGTTAAGAGCATCAAAAATCCGCATAATATCAATACCTGATTTTATGGCATTACGGTTAAAGCCTTCAATAACCCTGTCGGGGTATGGATTATAACCGAAAAGATTTCTCCCCCTCGACAAAGCAGTAAGCTTGGAGGTATCCCCGATAACTTTATTTATCTTTTCTAAACGCTCCCACGGATCTTCATTGAGATAACGCATAACCGAGTCAGGAACTGCTCCACCCCATACCTCCATAGCATAAAAATTAGCTTCTTTAAAATATGGTAACACACTGTCAATCTGTTCCTGGGTCATTCGTGTTGCAAAAAGTGATTGCTGTCCGTCGCGAAGCGTAACATCACGTATCTTTAAGGTTTTATTCATATGTTATAATAGAGTGTATGTTTATATTTAATTATTTTCTGCTTTCATACAAAAGTAACAAAAAAAATCCAATTGTTAATAAAATAACAAAGGTTTTGTATTATTGTTTATTATTGTCCGGCAAAAATGTAGGCATTCTAACGAAATTCTTCGCTTCACAAACATAACAAGCTTTTCCAAAGCTTTGGCAATGCCCCATCAAAAAAAAATGTTATCCTGTGAAGCACCATCGAAGCGAAGAATTTAGGGACCGGTACAATTATCCCACCAACAAGACAAATAGGCGGTTTTATGAAACACGCGAATAATATCGCAATTTTTTAAAACTATGGAATTATTGTTTAATTGGAATTTAAAAACTCTCAGCGTAAAAACCTGGAAAGCAAGTAAACATCAATAAAGCCTAAAAATTAAACATTATCATACAAGAATCTTTTAATGCTTTTCTTGGGTGTTTTTTCGAACTCTTCGGCAAAGATTTTTGTATCTGATATTCCCATAAAACCGGGCATTTGATCATTTAATGTCTTTCGGTGGGATTCAAAGATATCTTTTAATTCTTTATCTGAAATATTATTTTTATCCATTAGCTCATAATCAGGATATATTAATATAATAAGCTTGTTTTCCTTTTCGATTACCAACGATTCCTGTACGTAAGGCATGTTATTGTATTTAGCCTCAATTTCTTCGGGATAAATATTTTGGCCTGAAGGCCCTAGTATCATACTTTTGTTTCTTCCCATAATAAAAACAAAGTTTTCCTTATCCAAAAGCCCCAGGTCACCCGTCCGCATCCATCCATAATCTTCAAAGGTAACATTGGTTTCCTCAGGGTTTTTATAATACCCTTTCATCACATTTTCGCCCTTAACCATAATTTCCCCTGCCTTTTCAAAAGGATCAGTTGAATCTATCTTTATTTGTAAAGTATCTACCACTTTGCCTGCAGAGCCAAGTTTTGTTTTATCCCAGTTAGCATAACTAATTAAGGGGCCACATTCGGTCATACCATATCCTATAGAAAACGGAAATTTAATTTCATTTAAAAATTCTTCAACTTCCTTATTTAAAGGAGCCCCGCCAATGACAATTTCATGGAAATTACCACCAAAAACATCTGTAAGTTTTTTACGAACCTTGTTTTTTAAAACTCTATTTAATACAGGTGTTTTCAAAAGTAATTTAATACTTGATTTGTTAAGCAGGGGAAGGATTTGTTTTTTATATATCTTCTCTATAATCAAAGGCACTGCCAATACAAGTTTAGGCCTTATTTCCCTGAACGCCTGTAGTATAACTTGCGGAGATGGATTCTTGGTAAGAAAGGTAATATGGCATCCCAGGGTAAAAGGCCAAAGAAACTCAAATGCACAACCATAACAATGTGCCAGGGGTAAAAATGACACAATGTTGTCGCCGGGTTCGAGAGGCATATTCTTATTGGCATAAATAATATTAGCAACCAGGTTGTTATGAGAAATCATCACACCTTTCGTAAAGCCAGTAGTTCCGGAAGTATAGCTTATTTTAGCAAGTTCATCATTATCAATAGAATCAAATTTCAAAACTTTTGAATTAAACCCTTCCGGAAATTTCTTTTTTAAAGCTCCGGGAAGGTCTTCCAATACCTTGTTAACATTTTTTTGTTTTGCAGGCAAAAGCAATGAAAAATCTGTTAAGGAAAACACATGGCTAATTTCCTTAATCTTTGATTTATCAAGCTCTTCGAATATATTATCAGCCACAAATAAAATCTTTGAATCAGAATGATTTATAATATGATGCATCTCATTAGGCTTAAAATCAGGTAAAACAGGAACAATAACTCCTCCATATGTAACAACAGCCAAATAAGTAATTGCCCAATTTACAGAATTTTTACCCACCAAGGCAACATGTTCACCTTTCTTTAAATGACATGCCTCAAAAATGATATGCAAACTTGCAATTTTTTCACCCACATCACCATAAGTAACACTATCACCCTTGTAATTGGTCATTGCCTGGATATCCCAATTATTAGTTATGCTGTCTTGTATAAGTTCTACCAGTTTTTTCTCCATCATATCTCTAAGCTTTTTGAGTTTTTAATATCAGCTGCCTCTGAAATTGTTTTTAATTGTTAAAAACAATAATAATTCAATTTTATAAAAATACAAAACTTTTATTGTTTTGTTAGTAGATTTCAATAGTATCCGATTAAAATTACTAAAATTGTTTGTTTTCCTTTAATAACAGTAACAACAATAACAACAATAACAAATATTAAAAAATAATTTCATAGTTTAGAGCCTTAATAATTAGCCCGGAAAAAATTACCATCTTTACTTTTGCAATACCCAGAAACTTATTCTTTGTAAATTTTGCAGGGTTTTTATTTACGTTTTTCGGCAAATGTTCTTTAAAATACCTGTTTTTTATAAATTTTGTTATATTATATAAACATAAAAAATATACCTGGCTTAAATATTTGCTTAAATAATATTTAATTGATTTTTGATTAATTAAATTAATTATTTGTTATAATTTCGATGTTTTAATTAACTTTGAACAAAAACAAAAATCACTTATATAACATAATCAACTATAACGAATAGTTAACATTTAACCCTTTATTTTACAAAAAAGTTTTGTATATAAATTATTTAACCAATGTACAGGATTATAATCATAGTTCTTCTGTCTGTTTTTTTTACTATTTCGATCAATATTTTTGGTCAAAATCAGGAAGATTTTACCGTTCTGGAGCAAAAGTTGAATAAAAAAGCTTTGGCAATAATAGATTTTCACCAAAATGCTGAGCGGCTAGAGCAAAACAACAAATTATATGATCTTTTTCTGGAGACTTTGCACAAAGACGGTTCTTTTGACTACCCTTTTGATTCTCTTGAAACAATTTCGGTATTACGATCACCTGATGAAAAATTCAGAATCATAACATGGTATGTACCTTTGGTTAATGGATATTATGAATATTATGGATTTTTTCAAATTAAAGATAAATCTGCAAATAAAAAGAAAATTTATGAGCTGACACATCCCTCCGAGAAGGTTGAAGAAGCCGAATTTAAGGAGCTTAATCATAAAAACTGGTTTGGAGCTTATTATTACGATTTAATACATAGTCAGTACGCTGGTAAGGATTATTATACTTTGCTGGGATGGAAAGGTAAAAACCCATTGGTAAGGCAGCGTTTAATAGAGCCGATAAGATTGAACTCTGAAAATGAGCCTGTTTTCGGACAGCCTATATTAAGTTATAAAGACGATTATTATTGCCGGGCCATTTTTAGTTATTCTTCAAGAGTATCAATGGAGTTGAATTATGATTCTCTCTTATTAATTAATAATGCAAATATCGACTCAAAACAAATTAAAACAAGCATGATTGTTTTTGACAGATTGGATCCAATAGAAGATTCTTTAGAAAACCATTATCAATTTTACAAACCGGTAACAAACATATCAGACGGTTTTATTTTTAAAAATGGGAAATGGGTTTTTTTCCCTAATATTGATGCCAGGAATCCGGAACGTGAAATACCTGAACCGGAAAGAATTGAGCTAAAATAAAAATAATAATTAGCTATCAGGTATTTAATAATTTTTTATATTTTTTTGGTTTATCAAAATAATTTTGATAAAATTTGCACATAAATCACTATACTAATAAAATCAAAATTTAAAATTTTAAAAGCAAGTAGTTATGAAAAAGCATAATTTTAGTGCCGGACCATCCATATTGGCTCCCGAAGTTATTGATAACACGGCTAAAGCGGTTAAGGATCTAAATGGCATTGGATTGTCGATAATGGAGATCTCACATAGAGGTAAAGACTTTCAGGCTGTGATTGATGAAACCGTAGCTTTGTTTAAAGAACTATTAAACATTCCCCAGGGGTATCATGTATTATTTTTAGGAGGAGGAGCCAGCATGCAATTTTGTATGGTTCCTTATAATTTATTGGCTTTGAAAGCTGCATACCTTGAAACCGGTTCATGGGCAAAAAAAGCGATAAAAGAAGCGAAACTTTTTGGCAGTGTTGACGTTGTGGGTTCATCTGCCGACAACAACTTTAATTATATTCCAAGAGGTTATATGATACCCGAAGATGCGGATTATTTTCATATAACTACAAATAACACCATTTTTGGAACGCAAATAAAAGAAGATATTGACAGTCCCATACCTTTAGTTGCTGATATGTCATCTGATATTTTTAGCAGACCGGTTGATGTTTCCAAATATGGAATTATTTATGGAGGAGCACAGAAAAATCTTGGCCCTGCCGGTGTTACATTTGTTATTGTTCGTGAGGATCTCCTGGGCAAAGTGAGCCGTCAGATACCGACTATGCTTGACTACAGAACTCATATTGAACAAGGATCAATGTTCAATACCCCGCCATGTTTGCCTATTTATGTTTGTCTTGAAACATTACGTTGGATTAAAAATTTAGGTGGCCTGGAAAAAATGCAACAGCGTAACGAAGAAAAAGCTCAAATTCTTTACGATGAAATTGAAAGAAATAATCTATTTGAAGGAACAGCAGAAGAATTATCGCGATCGCTAATGAATGTATGTTTCGTCATGAATCCTGATTATAAGGATTTAGAAAAAGATTTCCTGGAATTTGCAACTGAGAGAAATATGATAGGCGTAAAAGGACATCGCTCGGTTGGCGGGTTCAGAGCTTCAATATACAATGCTATGCCAATAGATAGCGTGAAAGCACTTGTGGATGCTATGCAGGAATTCGAGAAAAAACATGCTTAGAAAAAATAATTCTTTGCTTTATCTTAATAAAAAATCTATATTTTAAGCTAAAGAAGTTCTAAATTAATAAACCGTTTATTCATTTAAACGGTTTATTATCATTTACTCAGCAATTTGTAACTTCAAATTCAGATTAACAATTATATGATGTTGGTTAAGTTGTTTAGGCTTATTATTTGATTGATTTTCAAGTAAAATGTAATATAATACACAAATAAATTATTTTAAAAAATATTATTGTTATGAAAAAAGTATTAATAGCAACAGAAAAGCCCTTTGCTCCTGCTGCGGTAGAGCAAATAAAAAAGGTTACGGATAAAGCCGGTTATCAACTGGTTTTACTGGAAAAATACACTGATGTTGATGAATTTAAAAAAGAAGTCAGTGATGTAGATGCACTGATTGTCAGGAGCGACAAAGTTACACAGGATATAATTAATGCAGCAAAGAATTTAAAAGTTGTAGTTCGTGCAGGAGCCGGCTATGACAATCTTGACCTCGATGCCTGTACAGCCAAAGGAATAGTAGCTATGAATACCCCCGGCCAAAATTCTAATGCCGTTGCTGAACTGGCTTTTGGTATGATGATTTATCATATCAGAAATGGTTTTAATGGCAAGCCGGGTAATGAACTTAGGGATAAAAAGCTCGGAATACATGCTTTTGGTAATGTAGGAATGTTTGTTTCCGAAATTGCCAAAGGTTTTGGTATGGATGTATATGCATATGATCCGTTTGTCTCAACAGATGAAATTAAAAAGAAAGGCGTGAAAGTTCTTGAAAGTGCTGAGGAGCTTTATAAAACATGTCAATATGTTTCGCTTAATATACCCGCTAACGATACAACTAAAAAATCTATTGGTTATCAGTTGCTTTCATTGATGCCAAAAGATTCCAAATTAGTTAATACAGCCAGGAAAGAAGTGATTAACGAAGATGAGTTGCTTAAAATATTTGAAGAGAGACAAGATTTTTCTTATCTCTCAGATGTTGCACCTGATTGTATAGATATAATAGAAAATAAATACCCGGGCAGATATGTATTTACTGCAAAAAAAATGGGTGCACAAACTTCTGAAGCAAACATTAAAGCAGGTATTGCCGCAGCTCAACAAATTATAAATTATTTTGAAAAAGGCGATACTAAGTTTCAGGTCAATAAATAAAACAAATATATATTCACTATCAGAACATGATTGACCTGAAAATTTTTAATTTAAAAACCGGCACATACATACCGCCCTAATTAATAGTGCTGTATGTATGTGCCATATAGGATATGTTAATATAATCCTATATTATCTTATTATAATTTTAGAATTCACTATAAATAATTAATTACGGCTGACTTGCAATACAGTCCTGTTTTGTTAAACCAAAAAATATTCAAAAAAATATGGCAACACTTAAGCCTTTTAAGGGTTATAGACCACCAAAAGAAATAGTAAAAGACCTCGCATCAAGGCCTTATGATGTATTAGATTCTGATGAAGCACGTAAAGAAGCAGGAACTAATCCTTATAGCTTTCTAAGGGTAGTAAAACCTGAAATAGAGCTGCCGGAAGATACTAATTTATATTCCCAGTCTGTTTATGACAAGGCACTATCAAATTTTAAAAAATTTATAAATAATGGGTACCTTGTTCAGGATAATAAAAGACACTTCTATGTTTATGCTCAATCCTGGGGAAATAAAACTCAGTATGGTATTGTCGGTTGCGCCGGAGTAGAAGATTACATGAATGACATCATAAAAAAGCACGAACTCACCAGGCCGGATAAAGAAGAAGACCGCATGAAACATGTACGTATAACGAATGCAAATGCAGAGCCAGTATTTTTTACTTACCCGGCACAAAAGGAAATTGATGATATTGTTGCCGGGGTTGTTAAAAATGAACCTGTTTATGATTTTATAAGTGATGATAATTTCGGACATCATTTTTGGATTATTGAAGATGATTCAACAATTCAAAAACTGGAAAAGCTTTTTGATAAAGTTCCAAACTTTTATGTGGCTGATGGTCATCATAGAACTGCAGCAGCTGCATTGGTTGGAAACGAAAAGAAAAAGAATAATCCCAACCATACGGGTAACGAAGAATACAACTATTTTATGGCTGTATTATTCCCCGATAACCAACTTACTATTATTGATTACAACAGGGTGGTTAAAGATTTAAATGGTTTGAGCGAAGAAGAGTTCATTAATAAATTAAAAGAGAATTTTGAAATAGAAAAAAAAGGCAGCCAACCTTATAAACCCGCTAAATTACATACTTTTGGAATGTATTTAGAAGGAGAATGGTATTCATTAAAAGCAAAAGATAATACGTATGATGATAATGACCCTATAGGTGTGCTGGATGTAACCATCTTATCAAAATATGTACTGGATGAAATATTAGGAATAAAAAACCTTCGTACCGACAAGAGAATTGATTTTGTTGGTGGTATTCGCGGTCTTGAAGAGCTTGAAAGGCGTGTGGACAGTGGTGAAATGAAAGTTGCTTTCGCACTTTATCCGGTTACAATGAAACAACTTATGGATATTGCTGATACCGGTAATATAATGCCACCTAAAACAACATGGTTTGAGCCAAAACTCAGAAGCGGGTTGGTTGTGCATACACTTGATTAATTGGTAGTGAGAAAGAAAAGGTGAGGTATAACAATAACCCAACAAAATATTATGTTTTTAAAGATTAATAATTTTTCGATTATAAATATTTTAATATTATAAAAAATGCCGAAAATTTCACAAAAAGGGCAAAAAATGCCTGAATCGCCAATCAGAAAATTGGTTCCATATGCTGAAAAAGCTAAAGAGAAAGGAAGGAAGGTGTTTCATCTCAACATTGGTCAGCCCGACATTGAAACACCTCAATCTATGATTGATGCTATGCATAATCTTGATGTTAAGGTCATCGAATACAGCCATTCGGCTGGTATTATTTCGTACAGGCGAAAAATGTGCGAATATTATGCAAGGCATGATATCCATATTACCCCCGATGACATAATTGTAACTGCGGGGGCTTCTGAAGCCATCCTTTTTGCCGTACAAACATGCCTTAACCCGGGCGATGAAATAATTATTCCTGAACCCTTCTATGCCAACTATAATGGCTTTGCAACCAGTGCCGGTGTAAAAGTGAAACCAATAGTTTCAACCATTGAAGAAGATTTTGCATTACCGCCTATTTCTGAATTTGAAAAAGTAATTACACCGGCTACAAAAGCAATAATGGTATGCAACCCTAATAATCCCACAGGATATTTGTATTCAGAAAAGGAACTTGAAACTTTACGCGAAATAGTAAAAAAATATGACTTATATCTTTTTGCCGATGAGGTTTACCGGGAGTTTTGCTATGACGGCAGGAAACATTTTTCTGTAATGAATCTAAAAGAAATAGAAAATAATGTAGTACTGTTTGATTCTGTTTCAAAACGCTATAGTGCATGTGGTATTCGAGTTGGTTCTATGATTTCACGCAACAAAGAGGTTATAAGCACTGCCATGAAATTTGCACAGGCAAGACTAAGCCCACCGTCGCTGGGGCAATTTGCTTCTGAAGCCGCTATGGATACACCTGACAGCTACTTCGATGAAATGATCACCGAATATAAAGCAAGGCGCGATACATTAGTTGCAGCACTCAATAAAATGGAAGGAGTAGTTTGTCCTAATCCAAGCGGTGCTTTTTATGTAACAACAAAATTGCCGGTTGATGATACAGACAAATTCTGTCAATGGTTGCTCGAAGAGTTTAACTATGAAAACCAAACCGTAATGATGGCTCCGGCCACAGGATTCTATTCAACGCCGGGTAAAGGTATTAATGAGGTACGTATTAGCTATGTCCTTAATGTAGAAGACCTGAAAAAAGCAATGAAATGCCTCGAAGAAGCATTAAAGATATATCCCGGACGTACTATATAAATTTTTTGACTGCAAAACCCAAAAGAGAGAACAGGTTGTGGCTGTTCTCTCTTTTTATGTCCTGCCTTTATTAAATCAGGCTCATTACTAACGGCTACCATGGCGTCTGCTGACTTCCGGTTAAGAGAAACCTCACCAGGTAAGGGTTTGCTACTTCCGACTATCGCCGTTGCATCTATATAAACCTACTCTTTGAGTTTGGGCTTTCAATGATGTAATTACTTTTCCATAAGCTTATGCCTAATATGCGCCACATAAATCATAACGTGTAATACTGACTTATGCGACCTTCCCAATAAATGTTTTAAATCTGCTGCAGGTCATGTTATAATGAAAGTCAACTGCAATTAATATAGAATGGCATTTTTATTGCTGGGTATTCTTTTTTAAAAAAAATTTTTATATAATTATTAATATTTGTTAAAAATATTATTTTTGTAACAAAATAACTTTTTTTAGTATAATAAAAAACCATTTTAACATGAAAAACAGAAGAATTATGTTCCGGATTTGCGCTATGGCGATTATTGCATCATTTATGTTTATTAACTTGAGTTGCAGTGACGATGATGAAACAAAACCCGATAACGGTCATTCTATTGAGTATGGCACTGTTACCGACATTGATGGTAATGAGTATGTTACAGTTATATTGGGTGATCAGGAATGGATGACTGAGAATCTGCGCACTACAAAATATTCAGATGGATCGCTTATTTATTACTTAGAGGATAACACTGAATGGTCTAACACAAAATCGGGTGCAATGGCCGTTTATCCTCATGATGGCGGTGTTCATGAAGATGATATTGAGGGGATTGAATCCGATGAAGAAATGGCAGATGCTTATGGCAAATTATATAACTGGTATGCAGTTGATGATACAAGAGGCCTTTGTCCTGCAGGCTGGGTTGCTCCAAGTGATGATGACTGGACACAACTAAGAGAATACCTTATTGATAATTATGATGATATTAAACCGGATAATATTGGCCAGGCGTTAAAATCATGCCGCCAGGTTGAATCGCCCGAAGGAGGTAATTGTGATACAGAAGAACATCCAAGGTGGAACATCTCAGATGAAGCCTTCGGAAAAGATATTTTTGGATTTTCAGCTCTTCCTTCAGGTTACCGGTATCCAAATGGAGCTTATTATCATATAGGAGATTATGCCAAGTTCTGGACAGCCGACGAAACTGCAACAAGCGGGTTCGCAAGAAGGCGATACATAAGGCGTGGGAGCAACAAACTCTATGAAGGTGTAGATATGAATAATAACGGCTTCTCGGTTCGTTGTATAAAAGATTAATTACACAGCTAAGCAGGTTAAACCATTCTATTATAAGATTGATTAATTAAAGTAAAACCATTAAAGAACCTCAGTTATTCTTAACCGGTCAGTAATACAGGCCGGTTAAGGATAACGTGAGATTTGCCCGCCTTAAAATTTTCCTAACCCATAAAATTTTAGAAATAAATGAAGACCTAAGTTAAAATATTGAATATGGAAAAATATTCTGCGCTTATTTTATAATTCTTAGTAAGAAGCATTATTTTTATTAAATTTGACACTTTATTTAATCAAAAACAATTAAAAAGTACTTACTATGACAAATATAAAAGTAGCTATCAACGGTTTTGGACGCATCGGAAGGCTGAGTTTAAAAGCTGCCATGCAACATGATAATATTGATGTTGTTGCAGTTAATGATCTTACTGATAGTGCGACATTGGCATATTTATTAAAACATGATTCGGTTCACGGACAATTTCCGGCTGATATTGAAGCCGGGGAGGGTCATATCATGATTAATAATAAGAGAATAAAGGTTTATTCTGAGAAAGACCCTGCTAATCTTCCATGGGATAATCTGGGTATACAGGTAGTTATTGAGTCAAGCGGTGTTTTTCGTACACGCGATACCATAGAAAAGCATTTGCAAGCCGGAGCCGAAAAGGTTATTTTGTCTGTGCCTGCAAAGTCGGAGGATGATGTTGATGCAACTATTGTTCTTGGAGTTAATAACAATGATCTGGAGCCGGGACACAGAATCATTTCAAATGCTTCATGTACTACCAACTGCCTTGCCCCGGTGGCAAAGGTATTGAATGATAATTTTCATGTTAAACGGGGGCTTATGAATACCATTCATTCTTACACTAATGACCAGGCAATACTTGATGCACCTCATAAAGACCTCAGAAGAGCAAGGGCTGCCGCAATAAATATCATACCAACAAGTACAGGAGCAGCAAAAGCAATCGGATTAGTAATTCCTTCAATGAAAGGCAAACTTGACGGCTTTGCATTAAGAGTGCCCACTCCTGATGGCTCAATTGTTGACCTGACCTGTGAAGTGGAAAAAAATGTTACCCGTGATGATGTAAATAACGCAATGAAAGAAGCTGCCAACGGCCCTATGAAAGGAATACTTGAATACTCCACCACTCCGATTGTTTCAACCGATATAATAGGTAATACACATTCATCAATTTTTGACTCGTCTATGACACAGGTGCTGGATTCTAATTTCGTGAAAATTTTATCATGGTATGATAATGAATATGGCTATGCCTGCAGAGTTGTAGATATGATAAATAAAATCACATAATACGCTTGCAATTAAGTGAGTTTATTTAATTGCCGGCTAAAAATATCTTTTGTAAAGGCAGTTCATGTAGTAATTATGCATGAACTGCTTCTTTTTTAGGGTCAAAATATTCCAACTTTACATCCTCGCCGTCAAAAACAGCATAAGAAAAAGTATTAATCCATTCACCGGTATTAACATATAAACTGTTTTTGCCAACAGATACAGACATGGGTAAATGCCTGTGACCGAAAACAAAAAAATCATAATGTTTTTGTGTAAGTTTATACTTACAATATAATACCAACCGCTCTTTATCTTCACCCAAAAAAACTTCCTGAGCATTATTAATGCGACTTTTACGCGAAAAAAAATTAGCTAAACCAATACCTATTCGAGGATGAAAAAAAGAAAAAATCTTTTGGCTGATCCTGTTTTGAAATATTTTCTTAATGATCTTGTAGCTTTTATCATCAGGACCCAAACCATCGCCATGACCTATCATAAAATACTTGTTGCCAATATATTTTTCGGCAGGTTTTGAGAATACATGCAAATTCAGCTCTTTCTGAAAATAATGAAAGTTCCACATATCATGATTGCCGGTAAAATAAAATATCTTAATACCCGAATCAGTCAATTCGGCAAGCTTACCAAACAAACGTGTATAACCTTTAGGAACAACATCCTTGTATTCAAACCAAAAATCAAAAATATCACCCAAAAAATATATTTCCCCGGCCTGTGATTTTATAATATCTAACCACCTGACCAAAAGCTTTTCTCTCTCCAGGCTGGTCTTAAACCCCGAAACTCCCAAATGTGCATCGGATAAAAAATATACTTTCCTGTTTGTTGCCGAATCATGAAGATGAGTTTTATTTTTAAAGTATGGTAAAGTCATTATTTTATTATATTTTTGACGCGCAAAAAAACATACATCAAATTGGCCTGCTAAAATAAGTATTTATAAATAAATTGTTGCTATTTATCAATATTAAAATATATACATTATAGCAACAAAGTAATCAATTTATGCCGGCAGCCAATATTCTGAATAATGCTTAAAAAATTTTACAAATCATATTATCTTAAAAATAAAAAAAGATAACTATAATCTGACATTTTATTGTATCTTTATCTTTCTAAGATAAATATTTTTTGTCATTTTCAGCTAAATGTTTTTTGTTATACGAAGTTTGAATATTTTTTATAACAACTAAAATACAATTAATATAAACTAATAATAACCTCATGAAACAATTATTATCAGCATTAAGCAAAATTTCGCAAACAAGTATTAATTCAAATTTAGTAAAAAATGTACTTGACAAAATTGATTTTACTTGTCTAGATTATAAGAATTATCTCGAAGGTTATGATCTGAAAAAATATAACAAGATTATTGTTAAAGAAAAGCCTTTACAGATCTTTATTGTAACCTGGCCTGCACAAGTGAGCCTCCCGATTCATCAGCACAATAAGTACTGGGGATATATCGGGGTTTTAGAAGGTGTAGTTTCGGAATCACTATATGCATTTGATGATAAAAAAAAGTTGTTGAGTATTCATCCATCAAGAACAATAAATAAAGGAGAAATTATATTTGAACCATTAAATATTATTCATCAAATATCAAATCCGTCGCCTTTGGATGTTTCAGTTTCAATACATTTTTATCACCCATCTGATTATGATTATGACGGCACATTACTGTTTGATGTTGAAACTAAAAAATTAGCCGAATTAAATAAAGATGCCCCCTACGTAAGCTGGAATCATCCAAAAAAGTATTACAAGCGGATGGAAGATAATGCATTTGAAGTTGTAAAGTTGTGGTAATAAATATTAATTGATTTGCATATTATAAGCTAATTATTAAAATGGGAAGAAACACTTATTGTTTTTTCCCGTTTTTTTTTGCTTTTGTGTTAGGAATCAAAACCTTTTATATTTTACTTTTCGGGCTGCTGCTCAAGTTGTGCAAAAGCATCGTTTGCTTTTTTAATAAGTTCTTCTTGTATATTACGAAAGTATGACTTCTTTTCTTTGTTGTCAATATCTTTAGGAGGATTATTAACTTTCTTTATAAGGTCATTTCGCATTGTAACGATTTCTTCTATTATTTTATTAATTTCTTTACGTTTGTTTTCTTCGGCAAAATAGTATTGCAAAAAACAATTGCCAATAACCTCATCAGAAAGAAAATTTATATCTTTTTTCAGATTCTTTATAGTAGCCATTTTATATATTTTTATTTTTTTTATAATTTACCTGATTATAAAATCATAACTCCGGGTATTTCTTCAGCCTTTTTGTATATGTAAATAACATCTTCGGGTTTGTTCATTGTATCTTTTATTGTTACAGAAAGATATTTACCTTTTTTTGATTCTTTACGGTATATCTTCGCATTTTCATAAAACATACTTTCCACCTGTGCCATTACTTTGTTGTCAGCCGGCATTATAAACTTAAACATGTAAACACATGGCCATGACTTTTGTTCATTAAGAACTTTTCGTAACCCGTTATATTTTTTACCTGGTAAAGCCATCAGCACCGCCTGCTATAAACCCGTAATTATGTAAATTTAAGTCCATTACAAAGATAATAAATATTATATCTCGATAGTATGATTTACAAAAATTGATTTATTAAAAAGCTTTATTTATTGATAAGCTATTAATCAACATTATCATGCAAAAATGAGTTGTTTGATTTTATTTTAGCCTTTTTTTCTTTATCAATATCAAGAGTATAATGTGATACTTGTGATTCATTGCTTGAGGGTACTTTGCTTAAAACGACATTTCTTCTTATGAAAGCCGGCTCATTTTCAACATCTTTTAATCCCTCGGGGGTTTTAATTTTCAGGCTAAGCTCTCTAAGTTTTTTCTCCCGTTCATGGATCCTTTGTTGTAATTTTTCTTCGTTGTATATTTGTTCGCCTGTTTTATTCTCATCATTTTTTTGTTCGGCAGCATCATCAACCTCTTTCTCACTTGTCTTTTTATTTTGAGAAGTGTCGACATCAAACTCAATTGTCAGTTTTTTCTGAGACGGGTCATCATTAGCTGATCCCTGGTTTTTTTTACTTTCTTTCTGCTTTGCTTTATTCACGAGCCTTATATCGTTTGAAGGCTCGCTATAATCTTTGGGTTCGGATTTTACAGAGGGTTTTTCAGGTTCCAATGTCACAACCTTTTTTTCTTTGTCCTGATCTTCAAAATCATATCCGAATTTAGTATGAGAGCTAAATCCTGTAGCCACAAGAGTAACACTTATATTATTGCCCAGGTTTTCATCTTTACCCAACCCCCAGATTATTTCGGCATTCGATCCTGCTTCTGTCTGTATGTATTCGGTAATTTCGGTAATCTCATCCATTAATGCTTCTTCTTTGCCGCTGGTTATGTTAAGCAATATATTGCTTGCGCCATGTATATTGTTATCGTTAAGCAATGGCGATGCAAGGGCTGTTTCAATAGCTTTTACCGACCTGTTATCACCTTCTGCAATACCTGTTCCCATAATAGCCACGCCACTGTTGAGCATTACGGTTTTTACATCTGCAAAATCAACATTAATATATCCGGTGCGTGTTATTATTTCAGCAATACCTTTTGAAGCAGTTGTAAGAACATTGTCAGCTTTAGCGAAAGCTTCTGAAACCGAGAGGTTGCCATACAGCTCTCTCAACTTATCATTACAAATGATAAGAAGTGTATCTACATTTTCTTTTAGTTCTTTAATACCTTCGTCTGCTTGCATCTTCCGTTTTCTTCCTTCAAAAGCAAAGGGAAGAGTTACAATACCCACGGTAAGTATTCCCTGCTCTTTAGCTTCTTTAGCTATAACCGGGGTTGCCCCGGTGCCGGTACCCCCTCCCATTCCGGCAGTAATAAAGATCATTTTGGTGTTTTTTTCCAAAACTTCTTTAATACTGTCAATATCTTCAATAGCGGCATTTCTGCCGACTTCGGGGAGGCTTCCCGCACCCCTGCCTTCAGTAAGCCCTGCTCCCAACTGTATCTTGTTAGGCACAGGGCTCTTTTGCAATGCCTGTGAATCGGTGTTGCAAACTATGAAATCAACACCTTCAATTCCTTGTTTGAACATGTGGTTAACAGCATTGCTGCCACCACCACCAATACCTAAAACCTTGATTATAGATGATTGGTTTTTTGGTAAATCGAATTTTATCATTGTATCATTTTTCATTATTATTCAATTTTGTTGGGTTTTTAATAAGAGTTTGTTTAATAAAAAAACAGTTAAGAGTTTTTGCAAACTGCAATATTTTTTAATTAAGTTGTACTATCTTCATCTTCAAAAAACTGCTTTATCTTTGACAAGAAGCTGTTTTTTAAGTTTTTGCTTTGTGTAGCTATTCCGCTCTTTTTTTTCTTTTTATTACTCATATTCTGAAAACCCTTAATAACCAACCCCACACCTGTAGCATGCATCGGCTGACTAATTTCCCCTGAAAGGGTTTTTGCAAGATGCTCGTTGGGATATCCTATTCTTGTATCCATACCGGTGATAAACTCCGAGAGCTGTGCCACATGCTTCATTTGGCTTCCACCACCGGTCAAAACAACTCCTGCTATAAGCTTTTTTTCATAGCCTGAAGTTTTTATTTCATAATATACATGTTCAATAATTTCCTCCATTCTCGCCTGTATGATATGTGCAAGATTGCGCAATGATATTTCCTTTGGTTCACGGCCTTTTAAGCCGGGTATTGAAACTACTTCTTCATCTTTATTTTCACTTGCAAGGGCTGACCCAAATCCAATTTTCAAAGCTTCTGCCTGGCTTTTAATGATTGAACAGCCTTCCTTTATATCTTCAGTAATCGCATTACCTCCCAATGGAATTACAGCAGTATGGCGAATAATATCATCCTGAAAAACAGCTATGTCAGTTGTTCCTCCCCCTATATCAACAAGAACAACACCGGCTTCCTTTTCCTCCTGGCTTAATACGGCTTCGGCAGATGCCAGCGGCTCAAGTATCATATCGCATATATTTAAACCGGCTTTTGTAGCACATTTTTCAATGTTTTTTGCCGCCGATACCAATCCTGTTATTACATGAAAGTTTGCCTCCAGACATATACCTGCCATACCAATTGGATGACGTGTCACTTGCTCATTATCTATGATATAATCCTGTGGAATTACATGTATGATCTCTTCACCCGGAGGCAAAACAAGCTTGTACATGTTTTCAACAAGCGTATCAATATCTTGCTGATTGATCTCATCTTCCATGCTATTCCTGATAATATTACCCCTGTGTTGAAGACTGCGAATATGCTGGCCGGCTATACCGGCATTAACAACATTAATTTCAACTCCCGAACTTTGTTCGGCTTCTTTAACTGCAGCATGCATCGAATCAACAGTGTGTTGAATGTTGGATACTATACCCCGGTTAACACCAAGCGACTTACCCTTACCCATACCTAATATTTCGATTTTGCCGTATTCATTCCGGCGCCCAACAATGCATGCAATTTTTGTTGAACCAATGTCTAAACCAACTATTATTTCTGATGTTGCCATATATTTATTTTTTTATTTTGCACAAACAACTTGATTCTTATATTTAAGATTTATTCTAGAATATTTATTCCATCCTGTTTGAGTAAGCCCGTAATTATAAAAAACCCAAAGCTTGTTAAATTTTTGTTCCATTCTGTCAATACTGCCAAACTCAATTATATGTGAACCATTTTTGGGAATAAGCTTAAATTTTTTATCTGAACAAACATACATTTGGCCAATAAAAACATTCAATAAACTATGATTATCAATATATTCAGCTAATTTAAAAATGTCTTTCATCACTGAATATTCCTGCTCATTCAACTCCTCTTCCGACAACTGATTCAAATCAACTAAAGGTGAATATTGGCTGTTTATACTACCACTAACAACCATGACACGTGCAGTATAATCACTGCTCAAAGGCATTAACCGGCCATCAGTATCGATATAAAAACTTTGCCCGCTAGCATTAACCACTCTAATTAAAGGCCGGCGTTGAGTAATATCAGTATGAAGCTTACCGTTAATTGTTCTATACACATCAGCATCCCTCACATAAGTCATTCCGGTAATGAAATTCTCAATTTTGTTCAAACTCTGTCTGTTTAAATAATTTCCACCGGTGGTATCAAACTTTGTGTAAACCTCTTGATTTATTTCAGCCGGCTCAATAAAATAATTTCCACAAGAACGATCAACATTGACGTTAATAGAGTTGCAAACAAGTAAATTATTTGATTCAATAGCTAAGCCCATCAAAACAAAAATTAAAACAGGAATAAGTATATAATAAAAAACCCTGAATATTTTCTTAACCATACTTTTCATTTTTAATTTTGTAATTCATCAATATAGTTAATGGGTCAACCAGCCTGTCAATATCTCCTGCGCCCATCGTAAGAAGTATTTCCACATCTTTTTTTTCTAAAAATTCAACGACCTGGTCACTCCTAAGAATGTATTTATTTTCGAGCTTTATTTTTTCGAACAATGCCTTGCTCGAAACCCCTTGTATGGGTTTTTCACGAGCAGGGTAGATATCTAATAACAAAAGCTCATCAAGAAGCTGCAGGCTTTCAGCAAACTCATCCATAAAATCATTTGTCCGCGAGTAAAGGTGAGGTTGAAAGACCCCTGTTATTTTTTTCCCCGGCAACAAATTTCTTACAGAACCGATAAAAGCTTTAAGCTCTTCAGGATGATGTGCATAATCATCTATATATGCTATATTATCACTATAACATTTTATATCAAACCTTCTCTTAACACCTTCATAAGTACTTAAAGCATTCGTTATTGTGTCGCTTTTTATACCTAACAAATGAGATATTGCAATAGCAGCAAGGCTATTTTCAACATTATGATAACCCGGAACTTTAAGTTTTATATTATCTATATCAACACAACCTTTTACATCAAAGTAGTTAATTAAATTTTTATGCCTAAAGTTTCTGGTAAAAATGTCGCCTGGCTTTTCAACACTGTAACCGGTTACTTTAACGATTAAATCATCGGGATACGGTAAACTGTCATGTATAACCAGGTGTCCGTTTTTATCAATACTATTTATAAACTGAAAAAATGTTTCTTTCAGTGATTTTTGATTTATATATATATCCAGATGATCTGCATCCATTGATGTTATAACAGCATAATAAGGTTTGAGTTTAAGAAAAGACTTATCAAATTCGTCGGCTTCTACTACTATCCATTGAGGATTGTCATCACCGATATAGTTTGAAGAGTAATTCTTGGTTATCCCTCCTACAAATCCATTAATTCTAATGCCGGCATACTTCATTATATGAACCAGCATAGAAGTAACGGTAGTCTTCCCATGAGTGCCGGCAATAGCTATTGTAGGGATATTTTTTGAAATCATTCCAAGCACTTCTGCTCTTTTCATAAACCTCAAGCCGCTATTTTTGAGCTTTTTGATGATACCGAGCTCATCTTTTACGGCTGGTGTATA
>SL_5KL_010_SEDDRAFT_10000359_pt1 | contig 29601 bp, 26 predicted proteins | sample SodLakKL_010_SED_FD_9118 | JGI IMG/M metagenome (IMG submission 9118) | reverse complement strand
CGAAGACCCGCTCCAGGCTCCTACCGCTTGTATGCACACGGTTTCAGGTTCTCTTTCACTCGCCGTCAGGCGTTCTTTTCACCTTTCCCTCACGGTACTCTCCACTATCGGTCACAGACTCGTATTTAGCCTTGGAGGATGGTCCCCCCAGATTCAAACGGGATTTCACGTGTCCCGCCCTACTCGGGTGTCCGGCCAGGTACCTACTCGGATTTCGCTTACGGGACTCTCACCCCCTTCGGTCCGCCTTTCCAGGCGCGTTCAGCTATCCTTCCCGTACCCTCCCGCCAGATCCCTCAACCCCGGCACGCCTCTCGGCCCGCCGGTTTGGGCTCTTCCCCTTTCGCTCGCCGCTACTCAGGGAATCTCTTTTGATTTCTCTTCCTCCGGGTACTTAGATGTTTCAGTTCCCCGGGTTGGCTCCGCTTCCGCGGTGACTGGCTCTCCGCCAGCCGGGTTTCCCCATTCGGACATCTCCGGATCCAAGCCTGCTTGCGGCTCCCCGAAGCTTTTCGCAGCTTGCCACGTCCTTCGTCGCCGGTCTGTGCCTAGGCATCCACCGTGTGCACTTTCTCGCTTGACCAGCACATTCCTCCCTCTGACCTCCAAAAAGGAACACACCAACCAAACACTCTGCTCCAACTCTCGCGCCACCTGAAATCACCAGCACTGACTCGCGCCAGCACCAGACCACCCCAGGTCACACCAAGCTCAGTACACTCACCTGCCCTTCTGGAAACAATCCCCAGCTCTACCCTTCCACCAGAGACGCTCCACCTAGGTGCACTTCTCTCTTCTCTCCCTTCACCCCGTCACCTCTGAACGCACACCGCCTACTCCCGGCACACGCTGAGGTCTGGTCTGTCAAAAAATCGCCGGGACCGAGTCCCGACAAAAACCGGTCCCGGCTTCCGCCAAGGACCGATGTCCCTTCTAAGGAAAAAAATCTGGGCTTCGAGAAAGCGAGCAGGTCGACACTTGAGTTCCTTTCCGACCCCCGAAGGAGCCTTACTCGGTCACTCTAAAAGGAGGTGATCCAGCCGCAGGTTCCCCTACGGCTACCTTGTTACGACTTCGCCCCAGTTACCGAACTTGCCTTAGGCCGCTCCCTCCCGAGGGTTGGGTCACGGACTTCGGGCACTCCCGGCTTCCATGGCGTGACGGGCGGTGTGTACAAGGCCCGGGAACGTATTCACCGTGGCGTTGCTGATCCACGATTACTAGCGATTCCGCCTTCATGCAGTCGAGTTACAGACTGCAATCCGAACTTGGACCGGCTTTATGGGATTCGCTCACCCTCGCAGGCTCGCAGCCCTTTGTACCGGCCATTGTAGCACGTGTGTAGCCCTGGGCGTAAGGGCCATGATGACTTGACGTCGTCCTCACCTTCCTCCGGTTTATCACCGGCAGTCCCCTATGAGTCCCCGACTTGACTCGCTGGCAACATAGGGTAAGGGTTGCGCTCGTTGCGGGACTTAACCCAACATCTCACGACACGAGCTGACGACAGCCATGCAGCACCTGTCATGGTGTCCCGAAGGAGGCCTCCTGTTTCCAGAAGGTTTCACCAAGATGTCAAGCCCAGGTAAGGTTCTTCGCGTTGCTTCGAATTAAACCACATGCTCCACCGCTTGTGCGGGCCCCCGTCAATTCCTTTGAGTTTCAGCCTTGCGGCCGTACTCCCCAGGCGGGGCACTTAATGCGTTAGCTGCGACACCGAACCCGTCGAAAGGCCCGGCATCTAGTGCCCATCGTTTACGGCGTGGACTACCAGGGTATCTAATCCTGTTTGCTCCCCACGCTTTCGCGCTTGAGCGTCAGACCCGGCCCAGCTAGTCGCCTTCGCCACCGGTGTTCCTCCTGATATCTACGCATTCCACCGCTACACCAGGAATTCCACTAGCCTCTACCGGTCTCTAGCCCCCCAGTATCCTTTGCCGTTCCGGAGTTGAGCCCCGGAGTTTCACAAAAGACTTAAAGGGCCGCCTGCACGCGCTTTACGCCCAGTAATTCCGAACAACGCTCGCGCCCTCCGTCTTACCGCGGCTGCTGGCACGGAGTTAGCCGGCGCTTCCTCTGAAGGTACCGTCAAACATGAATCCTGTTCGAATCCACGCTGTTCTTCCCTTCTGACAGTGGTTTACACCCCTAGGGGCTTCCTCCCACACGCGGCGTCGCTGCGTCAGTCTTTCGACCATTGCGCAATATTCCCCACTGCTGCCTCCCGTAGGAGTCTGGGCCGTATCTCAGTCCCAATGTGACGGGTCGTCCTCTCAGACCCGCTACGCGTCGTCGCCTTGGTAGGCCATTACCCCACCAACTAGCTGATACGCCGCGACCCCCCCTTCGAGCGAGAGCTTGCATGCAGAGGCTCCCTTTCACTCCAGTTCCATGCGAAACCAGAGCCCTACGCGGTATTAGCCCAGGTTTCCCCGGGTTGTCCCCCTCTCGAAGCTAGGTTGGTCACGTGTTACTCACCCGTCCGCCACTCGGGTACAAGGTGCAAGCACCTCGTCCCTCGTTCGACTTGCATGTGTTAAGCACGCCGCCAGCGTTCGTCCTGAGCCAGGATCAAACTCTCCGTTAAGAAAAATCCGATCTGCTCTGGATACCTCTCCCCTACTTCCGTAGGCTCAAGGCAAACAATCTACGTTGTTCTGACCCATCGATTCTGCCGAATCCAAAGAGAGGACGTAGTGCCTCTCCCCATGGGCCCGCTCACTTTCTCGAAACCCAAATTTTCAAAAATCATTGCCACTCTTAAACTTCCGGCTCTTCCTTCCGCCGGCCGCAGCTCAGTCGCCCTCGCTGCAAGGCCTTCTAGTTTAATCCCTGCCAACCCCCGTGTCAACACTCGGAAACAAGTTTGTCTCGGTGCCTCATCACGGAGAACCAGGGAGGGTGAGCGACCGGAATCGAACCGGCGACCTCCAGGGCCACAACCTGGCGCTCTAACCGACTGAGCTACGCCCACCATGGCTCACCTCAATTGTCGGGCCGAAGAGCGCCCGCTCACCTGCAAGACTTGAAAACTAAATCCGTTGGGTCTCGCTGTAAAGGGGCCATCACGCCGCCCCCTATGCCGGATTTGCCATCCGTCCATCTGGGATAAGCGCGCCCGCCAGGATTCGAACCTGGGACCGCCGGCTTAGAAGGCCGATGCTCTATCCAGCTGAGCTACGGGCGCCGAGCCCGACCCCGGAGACGTTGCCGGACCCCTGAAGCGGGACGGAGAAGCTATCGCTTTCCGGAGGGGCAGGTCAACCCATGCCCATCACACCCAGGGGGCTGTCTAGCGCTTTCTGTGGAGAGGGGCCGGACTTCTAGGCAAGATGATCGACCTCTATGACCTGCAACCGGATCCACGGGATCTCGGGAAGACCCAAAAGAAAACGCCGCCCCGGGAAGGTTCCCGGGGCGGCTAAATTTCGGGTGGGCTCCGGACTCAGTCCAGCTTCACCACGTTTTCAGCGGCCGGGCCCTTCTGGCCCTGAACCAGGTCGAACTCAACCCGCTCGCCCTCGGCCAGGCTGCGGAAACCCTCGGCTTGGATGGCCGTGTGGTGAACGAAGCAGTCCCTTTCGCCGCCCTCAGGCGTAATGAAACCGAAACCCTTGGCGTCATTGAACCACTTCACGATACCGGTGGTACGCATGTGCGGTACTCCCTTCTGAGAAAACCTTCGCCGGAACCGGGTAGAGCCCGCCCTTCCGACGACTCGTATTTCGCGGATACGCCTTCCGCGCAAGGCCGCCACCTGGAACAATTCCGGAACTGAGCCGGGGTGGCGTCACGATCAGCATTCGGCTCGAAGTCTACGCTACGGGCAAACTCCGTACGCCGAGCCCGGAAATCCTCCCGGGCATCGTTCCTTGATCCGACGAGGCCAGTTTAGGAAAACCCTCCCGGCCTGTCAACAAAACTTCCGGGGAGTTGGGGGACAACGCAATAAAGTCGGGGCGCCGGGATTAGCTTCGCAGATCCCGGCGCTGCCTGTTTCGACCTTCTGGGCGGCATGAAATCCCGGTACCCAGGGGAGACCGCATTGTAGTCGGGGCGCCGGGATTAGCTCCGCAGATCCCGTCGCTGCCTGTTTCGACCTTCTGGGCAGCATGAAATCCAGGTACCCCGGAGAGACCGCATTGTAGTCGGGGCGCCGGGATTCGAACCCGGGACCTCCTGCTCCCAAAGCAGGCGCGCTACCGGACTGCGCCACGCCCCGATTGCTGGGTAAACTAACCTTTCCCTTGCTTGGTGGAACCCCCGCCGTTGTCTTCGTCCCACGGACACAATCTGCGCAGGAACTCGAAGGGATAGATCCCGGTGCTGTGCTGGTCACTCCAGTGGAACCGGATGGCGTACCGTCCCACGTAGGTGATCTCCAACGGATGGATGTCGGCGGGCACATCCTGGGGCCGCAGGATACGGCGCCCGGTCATCTCATCCACACAGGCGGCGCACGGGCAGGCGACCCTCAGGAATCGGGGGTGGAATTCGGAACGGTGCCCATCTCCCCACACCACACGTAGGCGCCGTCCGTCCTCCGTCGGTCCGATGTGCTCGGGACGGGTGCGATCCGGGTTCATGAACCCTCCTCCTGGGCAGGCCCACCCTGACCCACGCCACCTCCCTGTGCAAGGAATTCCGCGAGCCGCCGCATGGCAATCCCGCGATGCCCCACGCGCGCCTTCTCGCCGGCCGGGATCTCGGCGAACGTACCACCCAGGGGAGGATAGAGGAAAACCGGATCGTAGCCGAAGCCCCCATTACCCCGGGGCTCCTCCACGATGATGCCCTCCACCTTCCCCCGAAACGTTCGACTCGACCCCTCAGGCTCGACCAAGGCCACCTCTGTCACGAACCGAGCGGTCCGCTCCTCCTCCGGAACACCGTCCAGACACTGGAGGAGGTACTCGAGGTTGAGCCGGTCCCGGGCATCCCGATCCATATCGTCCGGTGCCGGCGCGAACCTCCGGGACCGGACCCCAGGGCGCCCCCCCAGGGCATCCACCTGCAACCCGGAGTCGTCGGCTATGGTTACGAGGCCAGAGCGTTCAGCGAAGTATGTGGCCTTCGCCCGGGCATTCTCGGAGAAGGTTTCCGCCTGCTCCAAGGCATCCTCCTGGGCCGACTCGGGGATGCCGGCCTGATCCAGATCCAGGATGTGGAGTCCTGGGATGTCGCTCAGGATCTCCCTGATCTCCCTCAGTTTGTGCTCACTGCGGGTCGCTACCAGGAGGTGTTTCTCGTCCCGACTCATGTCATTCATGAAGTCCCCACGAATTCGCGCTGGACCTTCACAAGGGCCCCGATTCCATCCAGCGCCAACTCCAGCATCTCGTCGAAGGCCCCGCGGGGTACCGGAAGGCCCTCAGCGGTCCCCTGCACCTCCACGAGCCCTCCCGTCGCTGTGGCCACCACATTCATGTCCATGCGAGCTCGGGAGTCTTCCGAGTAATCCAGATCCAGGACCGGAAGTTCGTCGATGACTCCCACACTGATGGCAGCAACCGGCTCAAGCACCGGAGACTCTGCAATGACTCCCCGCTGAACCAGTCCTTGAGCGGCCAGGGCCAGAGCGATCCAACCTCCGGTCACGGCAGCTGTCCGCGTCCCACCATCCGCCTGCAGCACGTCGGCATCGATGACCACGGTCCGAGGACCCAGACGAGCCAGATCCGTACCCGCCCGGAGAGACCGTCCGATGAGGCGCTGGATCTCCTGGGTCCTCCCTCCTGCTCCGTCCCGCTCCCGGGAGCGGCGGGTGTGGGTGGCCCGGGGGAGCATGCCGTACTCCGCGGTCACCCACCCATGACCGGATGCCTCGCGCCATGCCGGCACGCTCTCTTGGACTGAGGCCGTGCAGAGGACGCGAGTGGAGCCGAAGGCGATGAGGCAAGAGCCTTCGGCATAGGGGGCCGCTCCCGCCTCCACCATCACCGGGCGCAATTCATCCGGTCGCCGACCATCTCGTCTGCGCACCCTGCGTTCCGCCTCACCTTCCACGAGACCGCCGCCGCCCGTCACGACTCGCTCCGGTATCCACCGGTGCGGACGGTCCGGTTCACATCGGCCAGGATGGAATCGGCCCCCATCTCCAGGAGACGTTCCGCCACCTGAATCCCCAGCGCTTCCGGGTCATCCTGGGCTCCTGTGGCATCGGCCCGGACGGCACGCCCGCCGTCCGGTGCCGCCACGATCCCACGCAGCCGCATACCACCGCCGTAGGGTAGGCCATGGGCACCCACCGGAAGTTGACACCCGGCCTCGAGTCGGTGCATCAGGGCTCGCTCCGCAGTGACCGCCGCACGGGAAGGAAGGTGGTCCAGCGGACGGACGTGGGCGAGGGCATCCGCATCCCCGTCCCGAACCACCACAGCCAGAGCGCCCTGCCCGGGGGCGGGCAGCCACCCCGCCGGCTCCAGGTGCTCATGGATCCGGTGGGTCCAACCCAGTCGCCGTACGCCTGCCGCTGCCAGGATGATGGCGTGGTAGTCACCCCGGTCCACCATGGACATCCGAGTGTCCAGGTTACCACGGATCCCGGCCAACTCCAGGTCAGGTCGGAAGGCCAGGGCCAGTGCCCGGCGACGGAGAGAGCCGGTCCCCAGTTTTCCCCCTGGGGGAAGCCCCGCCAGGGTCGTGGGTTTGCCCTCGGGGCCGATCAGCACGTCCCGGACGTCTTCACGCTCCGGCACGGCTCCAAGAACCACCCCCTCGGCCAGCACCGTTGGAAGGTCCTTCAGGGAGTGGACGGCCAGATCCACTTCCCCGTCCAGGAGGGCCCGATCCAGCTCCCGAGTGAACAGCCCCTGCCCACCGATGCTGGAAAGTGGCTGGTCCTGAATCTGGTCACCCATGGTCCGGACGATGACCAGTTCCACCGCTCGACCGGTGGCTTCCTCGATCCGCCGAGCCACCCAACCGCTCTGGGTGGTGGCCAGGAGGGATCCACGCGTACCCAGACGAAGCGGACGCACCGCGCTCACCAGTTGGATTGAACGCCGTCAACGACGTTCTGCAGGAGACGCTGGATGGCCAGCCGACGGCCGTCTTCCTCAAGTTCACTGGCTTCCAGGTACTCGCCGCGAACGGAGAGGCTGGAGTTGTCCCACAGAATCATATTGTTCACCCGATCGATGATTTCGATTTCCACGGTCATGGACACCTGACGTTCCAGCACTTCCGCACCCCGACCGTCGGGTGCCTGGCGGTACGAGGGGGCATCCACCGAGTAATTCCGGATCCGACCTCTCACAATGGCTTCGGCAAACTCCTCACTTCCGGTCCGGACCCCGAACTGACGGGGCAGTTCCTGGAGAAGTACTTCATGGATCTCCTGGGTCAATTCGAACCGGCTCGTCTCGTTGTCGAAGGGAATGATGGCCACGCTGCGGACATGGGGCGGCAAACCGGCTCCAGCCTGGAAGGTGTAGTTGCACCCCCCCAGGACAAGCAACAGACCCGCACCGGCGATGCTAGCGGCGAGGCTCCCAGATATCCGACGGATACGATTCCACATGCTCAACGGTCTCCAGCGTCATACGAAGTTCACGGGTCCGGACGTGATCACGGAAGGTGGCCTGCCGGGGGAATCGCTCCCCTTCCACCAGTTGCACCCTCAACTCCTCGAGGGCCCGGCCGTTGGACCGTCTGGTCATCTCGGTGACCCGATTCCGGGCCAGGAGGATCAGAAGCTCTGAATCCTCGCTCGGCAGGTATCGCAGCTCGGCAATCCCATCGCGTTGCCATCGTCCACCTGCCAGTCCCATCCCCCGGTCCGGTCGGAATACACCGAGGGATCCCCAGAACATGGTGGGTGGTGGCAGGAAATCCGGAAGACCCTCGGGAATCCGCAGATCTCCATCCACCAGCGCTGCCGCCGTGATCCGCTCGCCTCCCCGAGAGAAGAGGTCGAGCCGAGCGCGATAGGGAGGTTCGACCCGGGCCACACCCCGCCCCTGTACCCGCATCCCCGGCTCCACCAGCGACCATTGGAAGACGATCCGATAGGGAGAGTCGAGCGCGGAGGATCGCTCTGCCTGCGTGGCCAGTTGCCCCGCATCCATGGGTCGTGGTTCCGCCATCGGACCCGTGGGTCCGCATCCAACCCCTGCGGCAATGAGACCGAGGACGAGGAGGCCAAGGGCCCGGCGCCTGGGCTCTTTCGTGGAACTCCTGTTGTGCATGAAGAGGCGGGCGGTTCCGATCACAGGAAGGGAATCTGGGTTGGAGGATGTGGCGCACCAGGGTCCGACCGGGCCCCGGGGCGAGACCGGATGCGTTTCTCCCATCCTTAGGTGGAACACCTGGGGGCCTAGGAGCGGTCCGGGGAAGATAACACCGGCCCGTATACATAAGGAGTCGACGAGCATAACTTCTTCCCCATGAGCACGGCCAGATGCTTTGTCACTAGCGACGTCCACCTGGGCGCCATCCCACCCTCCGGCGCCGNGGCTTTCCACGCGTGGCTACGCTGGGCTGCCCAGCGGAGTGAGGTGCTGGTCATCAACGGCGATCTCTTCGACTTCTGGTTCGAATACGGGAGTGTGATCCCCCGCGGGTATGCGCGCACCCTCGGACTCCTGGCGGAGTTGGTGGACCAGGGCCTCACCATCCACCTGTTGGGCGGGAACCATGACTGGTGGGGAGGCTCGATGCTGACGGAGGAGATCGGCGTGGTCTTCCACCGGGATCCGGTGATCCTGGACGTGGGCGGCCGGCGGTGCCTCTTCGCCCACGGAGACGGACTCGGTCAGGGTGATCTCGGTTACCGGATGCTTAGGTGGACTCTCAGGTCGCCGGTGACCCGATCGCTCTTCCGCTGGCTACACCCCGATATCGGGGCCGCCGTGGCCCGCCGTGTATCGAGGACCGAGATCCGCCAGAACGCTCCCAGCCTGAACGCCGGCTATGGGGAGGGGGTGGCGGGAGACAGAACCCCTCCCGCCCCCTCTTCACGGGGTCCGCAGTTGCGCCGTTGGGCCCGGGATCAACTGCTGGCCGACGCCACACTTCACGATGTCTTCCTGGGTCATACCCACGATCCCGTGAGGCAGGAGGTGGCCCCAGGTCGATTCTACATCAACTCCGGCGACTGGCTTCACCACTACTCCTTCGTGGACCTTCCGGGGAACGGCATGCCCCCGGAACTCTTCCACTGGAGTGGCTCAGCTCCCCCGGAGCCCCTCAACGCCAGGGCAACCTGAGGCGTCCCGGATCCATCCGTACACCCAGTTGCCATCCTCCTGCCGGTCCAGGGGAGATGTCCATGGAGAGCGGCTCCGGGTGATCCATCAGATGCCCGGCCACGAAGGCGTCGGCAGCCTGGATCAGCAGGATCACCAGTGCGGCTGCGACCCAGTCCTCCACCTCTTCGGACCGGCGATCCACCATGTCTTCCCACTCCTGGACCCGGGCGTCCTGGTTGGTCAGGACCCGCAGGGAATCGGCCTGCACCACCCCCGACGCCCGGAGTCTCCCGCGCACGGCCAGGATCTCCTGATCCCGCATCCTGCGGGCTTCCCGATGACCGGCCAGGGACTTGGAGAGCATCCACACCGCTCCGGACTGCGCCGCCACATAGAATGCACCCCGGAAGTGAGAGCCGGTGGAGGCGTGCCCCCAGCCAGGGAGGATGAGAGAGCGTACAAAGGCTCCTCCCGGCGTGATCTCCGGTTGCTCCCCCAGGGCGGGGCGGGGCTCATCCAGGAGGGGCGGTTGCACTGTGTCGCTGTGGACGATGGGCTCCAGGACGACATCGTATGCCGGAATCGCCGGGACGGGCTCCGGTACGGAGAGGGAGGCAATGGGTGGAAGCGCTGGACTGCGTGGTGCCGGCGCGTCCGGACCCTGGATCAGTGGTCCCACCTGCCCCAGTGTGACCAGCATGACGGCGAGAAGAGGAGCGAGTGGCATCACGGGGCCTCAAGGATAGGAAGTACACCGGGGATGACCTCCACCTCCAACCAGGGGACTTCCTGGGGCATGAGCTCTCCATCCAGTTCAAATCGCAGGGGAACGTCGTTTGAGGGGGAGAGGCGCGCCCGCACGACGCGGTGCATATGCACTCCCTTGAGCCCCTTGTGCGTACCCCGCAGGACCCTGGGAAGGTGCCGGATGACCCCGCCCAACCCAAGCCCATCGGTCACGAACAGATCCAGGGCTCCATCGTCCGGGCAGGCAGCCGGCGACAGACGGATTCCGCCGGCGACGGAAGGACCAACCGTCACGGCGGCCAGGAGGCTTCGCACCCGCCGCCGGAACACCTCCCCTCCAGGGAGATCCGCCGAAACATCCAGAGCCAGAGGCCGGAAGCGCACCACGGACACCGCCAGGGCCGCGAGGTACTGAAGGAGCCCCGGGAGCCGCCGGAAGGTATGCCGGCGCTCCAGCACAGCTACGTCCAGACCGACTCCGAACAGGTTGACGAAGACCCGCTCTCCACCGGGCCAGCGGACCCGGCCCACGTCGAAGCGACGGACCTGCCCCTCCAGAAGATCACGGATCGCTCCCTCCATGGAGCCGTCGGACCGGACCATGCGGTGGAAGTCGTTCCCGGTGCCCACCGGCAGCACCGCCAACCCGGGAAGCCCCTCAGAGCCGTGGCGCCTCACGAGTCCGGTGACGATCTCGTGGAGGGTTCCGTCGCCGCCCACCGCAAGGAGTCCCCGGACCCCGTCCGCCAACCCCTCCTCCATCAGTTGGATGGCGTGGCCGGGGCGTTCCGTCACATCGAAGCGGTAGGCCACGGATCGGGCGTCGAGGGCATCCCGCAAACCCGGAAGAAGCTTCTCCGCCCGGCCGCCGGACGCGTTGGGATTGGCGATCACCTGGAAGGTGCTGGACATGGCGGTACGGGGCGGGAGGCCGCCGGCACGGGTCCGCAAATGATCCTCTCCGCTAGAGGCCGAGGGACAGGGCCCCGGAAGATGGCTGACCGGTACCCTGCGAGCAATCCTGCCCGTTCCTCAATCCTCCAGGGTCACGAACCGGGCGGCCCGTCCTTGATATTCCTGCACCGCCACGCCGAAGATGAAGCTGCGCTCGGGGGTGGGGTCGGTGGGAGAGAAGGCGCCGGGATTCTCCTCCCGTATGGCTCGTCGAGCCTGGGCCAGGAGCTCACGGTGCTGCGCCGACTCACCCTCGTCCAGGATCTGGAATGGCCCGTGAGCCACCACGCTGGACCAGTTCAGTTCGTCTTCGATCTCATCTACCTGGAAGGCGACCCAGCGATGGTGCCGAACGGTGAGGAGCTTCTCCCCAGGAGAGGTCCGGCCGAAGATCCACTCATCGTCGAAGACGTAGGAAAGGGGGCGGATGTCGACCCGGTCCTGGAAGGAGAAAGCCAACCTGCCGATGGTATTCCGGGCGAGAAGGGCCCGGCATGCGCCGGTATTGAGCTCTCGCACGCGCAGTTGCCTCGGTGTCATGGAGATAAGGGGTTCGAGGTACAGGAGTGTGTCAGCTGTTTGCGGGGCCCTCGGGTAGCAGCCCCTCTTCCCGATAACGCTTGATCTTTCGGTAGAGCGTTCGCCGATTGATCCCCAGGATGCGGGCGGCCCGCGCCTGGTGCCACCCCTGGTCGTCGAGAACCTCCATGATGTACTCCCGCTCGAGCCGATCCAGGTTCCAAGTCTCCGCTCGGGCCCGATCCATGAGGCGGCGCTCCGAGGCGCCTCCGGAGACGGCCTGGCCCGCCTGAGGTTCGAAGGGTAGGGATCGGGCGCCGGCGTGCAGGATGAGGGACCTCTCGATGACGTTCTCCAACTCCCGGACGTTCCCCGGCCACTCATAGGCCATCATGCGGCTGAGTGTCTCCGGAAGGATGGGTGGGGCTTCGAGCCCATTCTCTTCCGCGAACCGGAGACGAAAGGCATTGGCCAGGAGCGGGATGTCTTCCCTCCGCTCCCGCAGTGGTGGCACACGGATGGGAAACACGTTCATCCGGTAGTAGAGATCTTCCCGGAACTGACCGGAGCGCACCTTCTGGTCCAAGTCCTCGTTGGTGGCCGCAACCAGGCGGAAGTCCACCGCGATGGGCTCGGTTCCGCCCACCGGAGTGACCACCCGTTCCTGCAGGACCCGGAGCAGTTTGACCTGAATTGCGGGGCTGATGGACGACACCTCATCCAGGAAGAGGGTCCCCCCCTGGGCCGACTCGAATAGCCCCCGCTTGGATGCGATGGCGCCGGTGAAGGCCCCCTTCCGGTGGCCGAAGAGCTCCGATTCCAGGAGCGTCTCCGTAAGGGCGGAGCAGTTCACGGGAACGAAGGGGCGCCGAGACCGATTGGAGACATCGTGGATGGCACGGGCCACCAACTCCTTGCCGGTACCGGTCTCGCCGGTTACCAGGACGCTGGCTCGAGTCGGCGCAACCCGCTCGATGAGGTCGAAGACCCGTCGCATGGGCGGAGTCTTGCCGATGATCCGCCCCCGGAACCCCTCCCCGCTCCTGGCCCGGAGACGGGCCACTTCCCTTCTGAGCTCCGATTCTTCCAGCGCCCGGCGCAGCACCAGGAGGAGTTCTTCGGTCCGGAAGGGTTTGTTCACGTAGTCGAAGGCCCCGAGCTTCATGGCCTCCACCGCGGTATCCACCGTTCCGTAGGCGGTCATGACCACGAATTGGGCGTCGGTCTGGGTGGCCGGCGCCGCCGAGAGCACGTTCATTCCGTGCATACCCGGGAGATTCAGGTCCAGGAGAACCACGTCGTAGAGGACGCTGTCCAGTTGGGAGAGCGCCTGCTCCCCGGTGGCCACCGCATCGACGTTGAATCCTTCCTCCCTGAGCGACGGCACCAGGAGTTCACGAATGATCTCTTCGTCCTCCACGATGAGGACGCGGGGTAGCGTGCCGGTCATGCTGGCCCACCCCCCTTGGCCAACGGGATGGAGCTTCCCGGCGCGCCAGGCTCGACCCCGTCGGATGGAGGCTGGGGCCCATGGGATGCAGGCTCGGGCGGCGAGAGCGCCAGGACGAACGTGGCGCCCGATTCGGGCCTCTCGCCACCCGGCTCCAGGTAGACCTCTCCTCCCTGGCCCAGGAGTGCGATGCGGGAGAGGGCGAGCCCGATCCCGGCCCGTCCCCACTCGGAGAAGAAGGGCAGGAAGATCCGCTCCTCCTTGTCTTCCGGCACACCGGGTCCGCTGTCCTCAACCCGGACGAACCCCCGCCCCTCCCTTAGAAGGCCGGTGGTGAGTCGGATGATCCGGTCGCCGGACCATCCGTTCAGGGCAAGCCGGGCGTTGGCCATCAGGGCCGTGAGCGCCTCCCGGATCTGGTGGGGGTCACCAAGGACTGTGAGGGGAGAGGAGAGGTGGTCCACCTCAAGCGAGATTCCGGCTCGAGCCATCTCCGGCCCCACCGAGGCCGCCACCCCGTCCACCAACTGGTCCAACCGGATCTCCCTGGGATGGGTTTCCAGGGGGCGAGCCAGCGACAGAAGGGTACGGGCCAGACCGGCAAGCCTGTGGCTTTGGTCCAAGATCACCTGGAGTTCGTCCGGCTCAGCTCCGCCCTCCACCGAAACGGCTCGCCTCCGGAGTCGATCCACTGCCACCTCGATGGCGGTGAGGGGCGCGCCGATTTCCCGGGCGATATTGCCCACAACCTCCCCCATGGCCTCCACGGTCCAACGGGTCGAATCGGTGGACGATCGGACCTGGGGACCGGACGGGATTCCCTCACTCATGGCACGGCCGGACCGAGGGCCTCTCAGCCCGAGGCATCGCCCGCCATGACCCGGAGCAGGTCAAAGGCGGTGACGATCCCCACCAAGCGTCCATCTTCCACCACCAGGGCGCGATGGATTCGGCCATGAACCAGGAACTCAGCGAGCTCCCAGATGGCCATCCCAGGATCAACGCTGAAGGCCACCGGGGTCATGATTTCTTCCACCATCGTGTCGTCGAAGGGAAGCCCATCGAAGGTCCCGGCGCCCGGCACAAGCATGACTGAACTCTCAGGCGCTACGAAGTAGCTGTCGGGATCGTCGTCATCGGAATCCGGAACCTGGCCGATCCCCTGCCAGAACGCCTCTCCCAGGGGAATCTCAGGCTCCCGCGCCGCCAGGCGGACCACATCGGTCCGGGACACGACCCCCAGGACCTTGCTCCCGCTATCTAGCACCGGTAGGCCGCTGATGCCCTCCTCGTCGAGGATCTGGATCAACTCCCTCACGCTGGTGCCCTGTCGGACGGCAATCACATCGGTCTGCATGATGTCGCGAACGGTGCGCATGAATCGCTCTCCGTACTGAATCAGGTTGGAGGTGGGGATCTTCGTCCCGGGGGAATCCGCGGCGTGTCCGTAACCGTCTTCCCCGTATCGATGGGGCAACAAGGATCGTGCCGCCGGGAATACGCGGAATCCGTGGACCCCAGGCCAACATCGGGGCAAGATGTCCCGACGAGGTTCCCAGATGCCCCACTGCCCCTTCCGAATGCCTGGTCTCCACCCTACCTTACTTGGTCATTATTTGTCCCATTCGATCCCGAATCCTCCAACCCTCCGCGGCCTTCCGATTTGCGAAATCTCGAGACGGAGGCAGGCAGTTCGACCACCAAGGCACCGGCACCTCCTGGTCCGGCAGCCACCACAGCCCAGTCCCCAGACGCCGCCCTTGCCCTGATCGTGCAGATGGCGTCGGATGCCATCATCTCGGTGGATGAGGGGCAACGGATCACCCTGTTCAATCGCGGTGCGGAAGCCATCTTCGGCTGGTCATCGGACGAGATGATGGGGCGCCCTCTGGATGTTCTGCTTCCTCATCGCCACCGCGATCGTCACCGGGCCCACATCTCGGCCTTCTGCACTGGTGACAGCCCATCCCGGGCCATGGCTCAGCGGCGTGAGGTGAAAGGGGTTCGGAAAAACGGCCAGGAGTTCCCCGCCGAAGCCACCCTTGTCAGGACGCAGGCGGAAGGGCGGGTGAGCATGACCGTGCTCCTTCGGGATGTTTCGGAGCGCCATCACCGGGAGGAGCGGCAGCGCTTCCTCGTGGAGATGGGCGAGGCCCTCTTCCAATCGCTGGAACTTGCCGAGACCCTGGAATCCTTTGGCTCCAAGACGGTGGAGAGCCTCGCGGACCATTGCGTGGTGGAGATGCGTGGAGCCAACGGCAGCCCCACACGGCGCCACTGGAGCCATGGCGCTGGAGTGGAGGTGACTCCGGGCAACTCCTACGGCGGATGGACGAACACCGACGGGAACCGAGAGGGGGTGGATCCCCTGGAGGACCTGGAAGCCCCCCGGCTCCTCCAAGGATCGGAGATCCACGCCCTTCGGCAGTTCCTTGCCCCGGTTTCCGGATCCCCCACCGACTCACCATTTCCTGACGGCGACGCCGGGGGCAGGAGGATACCAGCCACCCCGGGCACCGAACCAACGGATGCCAGGGATCCGGGCCTGTCCGTTCTGCTTATCCCACTGCGAACCCCCGCAGGCCCCGTGGGCGTGGCCCTCCTGATTCGCGAACCCAGCCGGCCGGCCTTCCAACCGGACATTCTCGAACTCGCCCACGACATGGGTCTCCACGTGGGCATGGCCCTGGAAAACGCCCGCCTCTTCGGTGAGGCCCGGGAGGCGATCCGGGCCAGGGACGATGTGTTGGGAGTGGTGTCCCACGACCTGGGAAACCCCCTCCAAGCCGTGTTCATCGGATTGGATGCTCTGGAGCGGGCAGGGTCCGGAAGTGGAGACCGTGTTGACCCGGTCCACCGCTCACGCCCCGGGCCCGAATATTATCTGTCAACCATCCGACGGTCGGCCGAGTTGATGGACCGACTGATTCGTGAACTCCTGGAGTTCCGGAGGGTGGGGGAGGGACGACTCGCCCTTCGGAAGGGATCGAAGCGCCTCGGAGCCGTCGTAGACGAGGCGCTCGCGGTCATGGACCCACTTGCCAGGGCAAGATCGGTGGACCTGAGCCACGACCGGAACCCGGCATCCGATCTGGAGGTCCAGGTGGACAGGGACCGCATCCTCCAGGTCTTCTCCAACCTTATCGGCAATGCCGTGAAGCATACGGCCCGGGGAGGACAGGTCGTTGTTCGGACCGGGAAACTGGGACAGGAGGCGATCATTTCGGTGATCGATGAGGGACCGGGGATCCGGCCGGATGACCTCTCCCGGGTCTTCGACCGATTCTGGAGGGCCGAGGAGAGCGAAATGGAGGGAATCGGGCTCGGACTGGCCATCGCCCGCGGGATCGTGGAGGCCCATGGAGGGCGCATCTGGGCTGAAAGTGAAGTGGGCAGAGGAAGCTCGTTCCACTTCAGCCTCCCCTGCCCAGTCTCCTGATCCAACAGGAGTCTTCAGGTTTTCCAATCTGCCGTCGCCTCCCGGCCAGGACCGGGAGGCGCTTCACGCTTTCCCGATTCACTCCTCCTCAGAACCACCCACCGGGCGGCGCACAGCCAGGACAGGCAGCTCGGTTCCCCGCACCAGTTTATCGGCCACACTGCCGAGCAACAGGCGGCTCACGCCTCCCCGTCCCCGGGTGCTCAGCGCCAGTAGATCCACATCCTCCTCCCTGGCACGGTTCAGCAAGGCCGTAGCCACATCGTCGGAAGCCACAACCATGGTGGAGACCTTCACACCCGGCGGGTTCCACCGGGCCGCCACATCCTGGAGGTAGCTCTCCGTCCGCTTCTCACGCTCCTGAAGTAGTGAGCCCTCCTCCACTGAATGGGGAAGGTAGGTGCTGGCCAGCGGGAAAGGCCTGAGGAGGATGGAGGCGAGGGTTACCCGAGCGCCGGATTCGGGCAACATGGCGGCGAGGGGTTTCAGCACCTGCTCCCCTGCGGCGGATCCGTCCAGTGGAACCAGTACATGACCCGGGGACGAGGCGTCGGCGAAGAGGTTGTGGCTCTTCGGTCCATCCCGAAGGAGAAGGACCGGCCGTTCCGCCTTGCGGATCACCTCGTCGGCCACACTCCCAAGCCAGGCCCGCTGCCACGCGCCCCGGCCATGTGTGGTGAGGGTGATGAGATCGGCTCCGGCCGCCCCTGCCTGAGCCAGAAGGGTCCGCCCCACTGGGCCCAATTGCACATGGAGCTCCACCGTGACGCCGGGATGGCTCTCGGCGATCTTCCCCTTCACCTTCTCGAGATACGCCCGTGCCCGCTCCTCTTCCTCATCGAACCATCCGGCCACCAGTTCACCATCCCCCGCCGCCAGGGGAACCGGTGGCAGATCGGACACGATGGAAGACAGAAGAAGTTGAGCCCCCGAACGCTCAGCCAGCCGGAGCGCCGGCGGGAGAGCCTTCTCAGCCAGTTCCGAACCATCCAGGGGAATGAGGATCTTCTTCATGGTGACGGTCGCCTCCGCTGGTTTCGAGGATGGGCGGGTGGATCCGGACGGGCCGCCCCTGGTACACTCCACTATGAGATTTCAGCACCACTCGTGCCAGTGGCTCCGCCGACGTTGTTCGCGTCCGGACTGGCTCCCTGCAGACTGAAGCCTGGTTCCGGAGTCCCAGAAGTGCCACATCCGAGACATTCCGTCCCACTCCCTGCGCTCCCGCCGTTGTCGGCTCCCAGAGCGCGCGGAGACGAAGGGGAATCATGAAGCGCCCTCGTGCCCTCCGTCCAGTCCTTCTCCTCACTCCGGCCGTCCTCATGGGATGGATGACGGTGGGCGGTAGCCTCCCAGTACCCCTCTCGAGCCAATGGGAGGCGCCTATCCGACCTGGTGCGTCGCCTCCAGGGATGGTGGCGGCGCCCCTTTCGACGACAGAGACGGCGATGATCCCATCGGCCCACCTGGTGGAGGGACGCGTTCTGGAGGCACGGGCGGGGCGATCCATCATGGGGGCGGCGGTCCGGGTCCTGGAGGGCGACCGTGTACACCGATCCGTACCTACGGACGAGAATGGATACTTCCGGTTGGAACTACCGTCTCACCTGACCGTTGCCCTTGAAGCCGGCAACCTGCGCCTTCGCGTGGAACGGATGGGATACACCCCGGAAGAGCGTCCTCTGGGACCAGACGACGGCGCCTTCGAATTCGCGCTCGCTCCGGCACCCATCGCCCTGGAAGGGTTCCGGGTGGAGGCCATTCCGGCGGAGTGCCGCGGCGATGACTCCGGAGGGTTGGCGAGGCAACTCTGGGATGAAGCCCGGCGCCGCCACCCGGGAGGGATGGACACCCTGGGTGTTGCGGCGTACATGCTGGCCCGTGTCGACACGCTCCGGGAGCCCGGTTCGGGCAATCAGGCCGCAGCCCCGGGCCATATGGAGGCGGGGCAACGGGGCTCCGCACCCATCCTGCGCATGGGGTGGGACCGTCGGATCCAGCGGAGCGGATACGCCTTTCCCGTTCGGCGAACGGACCGTTCCGGATCCTACGCATCCTGGTCCTATCCTCCGCTGGAGGCAGACATGGCGCCCCACTTCGGCACGGACCTCTTCGGAGAGCGGCACTACTTCCAGGTCCAGGATGAAACGCCCCAGGGGTGGTGGATCCGATTCTGCGCTCGGGACGACGGGGACCCGCACCTGGAAGGGCTCCTCCGCATCGGCTCCGACACGCTGGTCCAGGAGGTACGCTGGCAGGTCCGTACTCCGGAGCCCGACGAGGCCGCCGGGGGGCGGGCCGTCTTCCCGCCCCGGGACCCGGATGGGGACGTGCCCCCCCTCCTGCCCATGGAGAGCGAGGTGCGGGCGAATCACCGGGGGACCCAGACAGTGACGCGCATTCAGTGGTTCGAGGATTGGCTCCTGGCTCCCGGGGATTCGGTACCCTTCCTACCCCGCAGACGGGCTACCCCCGAATCCGGCGGGGAACTCCCCTGACCCAAATCCGCCCCTCCAGGTCTTCCGGGGAATCTCACCCCTCCTGGATCCTCATCGCCGGACGAAGGAGCGTTGGACTGGATTGGCCACCACCAGTTCGACCCGGTCTCCGGGTCCGACACTGACCCCGCCGGTGGTGTGGCGTCTTCCCCCCGTGGGCTCGATGACGAACCTGGCCTCCTGGTAGCGGGACCAGGTGACCCGGTACGTCTCGAAGGAGCGACTGGGGACGAACCCGAGTCGTGAACGCTGGCCCGGGGCGGTGATGGTCACGTTCACGTCCCGGTCATGCTGATTATTCACCACCACCAGCAACTGGCGCTCATCGGTGGAGCGGAAGGGATCCCAGTCCCCGCGACCCAGAAACGACCCACACCCCGCTACCGACAGGATCACCACAAGCACTACGGTCCGGAACGCAAACTTCATGGCCATGGGCAGGGCGAAAGGCAGCGGGTTAGGTGATCACCCGGGCAACAGCGTCGATCTCCACCTGAACATCCCTGGGGAGCCGGGCCGCCTGCACCGCGGCACGGGCCGGGCGGTGGGAACCGAAATAGGAGGCGTAGACCTCGTTCATCTCACCGAAACGGTCCATGTCGGCGAGGAAGACGGTGGTGCGAACCACACTCTCCAGGGAACCACCCGCCGCCTCCAGCACCGCCTTCAGGTTCTTGAACACCAGGTGGGTCTGGGCAGCCACGGATCCGGTTTCCTGCTGGCCGGTGGCGGGATCCAGGGGGATCTGACCGGAAACGTAGATCCACCCGTCGGACACCACGGCCTGCGAGTAAGGGCCGATGGCGGCAGGGGCATTCTCGGTGTTGACGATCTGCAGTTCGCTCATGTCTTCCTTGTCCATGGGTTTCAGTTTGATGGGCTCTGCCAGGGAAGCCGCCCCCTCGCCTCCAGGGAGATGACGCGAAAACCGTCGCCTTCTTGGTCCACAGCCAGAAGTTGGTCTTGGAGATTCACGGACACGCACACGTGGTTGGGAACGATGCGAACCCGCTGGCCCAGCGACGGACGCCACCCCCCCTCCTCCAGCTCCAATATCCCGTGCTCTTCCGAGAGCCGATCCACCAGGATTCCCGGGTGGTCCAGAAGGCGCCCGAAACCGGGGCCACCCCCCCGGAAGGCCTCCTTCGCCAGCGCCTTAGATCCGGCGTCCAACACCACCTGGCCGGGCACGGCGTCGCTCACCACAGTGGAGAGGATCCAGTAGGCCAGGTCCTCCTCACCGCCGGCGTCGGTGGAGACCGAATCCCGATCGTGAAAGATACAGGTTCCGGCCCTCACCTCGGTGGCGGCCTCCACAAGATGGCTCAGATGCAGGGTCGGTGTGGAGCCTCCACTCACCATCTCCGGCGCAAGCCCTGCGGCCGTGAGGGCGTCCACGATTCGGTCGACCCTGGCCGAGACCTGCCTCATTTCGGTCTCCGGATCCTCACCCCCGCGGATGTGTCCGGGATAGAAGAGGATACCCCTGAAGGACGTCCCCTCCCCCTCGGAGAGATCGGCGGCGAGACGGATGGCCTGCTCCGGAGTCGGCACACCGGCCCGGCCCATCCCCACGTCCACCTCCACAGCTCCCGGCGCCGTGATCCCGGCTTCCCGTGCGGCGGCCTGGAGTGTTCGGACCGACAGAGGTGAATCCACGGCGACGGTGAGATTTCCCGCCACCAGTGCGCCCGCCAATCGTTCCATCCGGACCCGTCCCGGCACCGGAGGGTGGGCCAGTAAGAGGTCATGGGAGAGGTCCGCCATCACCTCCGCCTCCCGAAGGGTGGCGACGGTGAGCCCCCGAGCTCCGGCGGCAAGCTGGAGTCTGGTCATGAAGCGGCTCTTATGGGTTTTCACATGGGGTCGCCATGCGAGACCGTGCGCAGCCAGCCTCTCTACCGTATTGTGGGCATTGGTAGCGGCGCGGCGTAGATCCACCACGGCCACGGGGGTTTCCACCTGGTTCGCGGGGATCCGGGGCAGATCCCGCTCCATCGCCGTCACCGTCGACGCCAGGCGTTGGTCGGAGAGAGAATCGGTCTTCATCCTTGCCGGAAGGTGAGGGACGAGGATTGGCCAATGAATCGGCTCTCAGTTTCGCGGAAGGGGTCGGGGTCGCGCAACGCCGGACCCTAGCCACCGGGCTGAGACCGACAGTTCCGCCGGAGGACCTGAACCAATTCGATTGGGTACCCGCTTATATGGGATTTCTCTCCGGTCCGGCCTCACGCGAGCGTCAAGGCCCAGACGAGCCCTCACATCCTCCCACCCCTCCGAGGTCCAACATGCTTTCGATTCGCAGCGGAAGGAGGCGCAGGTCGCCGGTCCTGTCCGCTGGGCTCGCGGTCTTCATGCTCGCAGCCTTCACGGTCCCCATGGCTGTGGAGGCCCAGTATTTCGGCCGCAACAAGGTCCAGTACGACGAATTCGAGTTCCGGGTCATCGAAACCCGCCACTTCGATATCCACTTCTACCCGGAGAAGGAGGATGTCATCGAGGATGTGGTGAGGATGGCGGAGCGCTGGTACGAGCGCCATGCCAGGCTCTTCCAGCACGAGTTCTCGGACCGGAAGCCGCTGATCTTCTACGCCGATGCTCCGGACTTCCAGCAAACCAACGTCATTGGCGGAATGATCGGTGAGGGAGTCGGCGGTGTGGCCGAGTCCCTGAAGAATCGGATCATCATGCCCCTGGCAGGCTCCCATGCCTCCACCGATCACGTTCTGGGACACGAGCTTGTCCACGCCTTCCAGTATGACATCGCCCAGTCCCGGCGGGGTGGCGGCATGCAGGGCCTCATGCGCATGCCCCTCTGGTGGATCGAGGGCATGGCGGAGTATCTGTCGAAGGGGCAGGATGACTCCCATACCGGCATGTGGCTCCGGGATGCCATCCTCCGGGACGACTTTCCCACCCTGCGGCAGCTGACCCGGGAGCGCCGGTACTTTCCTTATCGCTTCGGTCAGGCGTTCGTGACCTACCTGGGAGGGACATACGGGGATGAGTCCATCGCCCGGATCTATCGAACAGCACTGCGCATCGGACTCGAGCCGGCCTTCGAGCAGGTTCTCGGCATTTCCGCCGACTCCCTCTCTGTTCGTTGGCGCGAGTCGGTGGAAGCCCACTACGGTCCTTTGATGGAGGGACGCACGGCACCGGCGGAGGTGGGGACGCTCCTGCTCTCTCCGGAAACCGGTGCGGGCCGGCAGAATGTGGCGCCTTCGGTGAGCCCGGACGGCTCCCGTCTGGTCTTCATGTCCGAGAAGGATCTCTTCTCCTTTGACCTCTTCCTGGCGGATGCCCGGACCGGCGAGGTCATCCGTCGGCTCTCCAGCGCCGCCACGGATCCCCACTGGGATGCCCTGCGCTTCATCGACTCGGCCGGGGGCTGGTCTCCCGATGGCTCCCGCATCGCCTTCGTGGTCTTCACCGGCGGTCGCAATCAGATCGTCATCGCGGACTCGGAGCGCGGGAACGTGATGTCCCGACTGGAACTGGATGATGAGATCGGAGAAGTAAGCGGACCCTCCTGGTCTCCGGACGGAAGCCGGATCGTCTTCTCCGGGCAGGCCGGGGGTGTGACGGACCTGTTCACAGTGGAGGTGGAGTCCGGCGAGGTGGAGCGGCTGACGGGGGATCGGCATGCGGCCTACCAGCCCGTCTTCTCACCCGATGGCTCCACCATCGCGTTCGTGTCGGACCGGGGGCCTGAAACCGATTTCCAGCGACTCACCTTCTCGGAGATGCAGATCGCTCTCTTGGACGTTTCGACCGGGGACATCAACACCCTGGAGCTCTTCGGGAATGTGAAGCACATCAATCCCCAGTTCACCCCGGACGGACAGGGTCTCTACTTCATCTCCGACGCCGACGGTTTCAGCGATATCTACCGGTTGGAGCTGGCCACCGATGAGATCCAGCGGGTGACCCGGATCGCCACCGGTGTTAGCGGCATCTCGGAGAATGCGCCGGCCATGAGTGTCGCCCAGGGGACCGGTACGGTGGTTTTCTCGGTCTTCGACGAATTCCAGTACCACATCTACTCCATGGACTCCCAGGAGGCCCAGGGGGTCCGGACGGTAGCCGAGACCCTGGACCCGGTGGGACGGCTTGTCCCCCCTGCCGAGTTCCGGTTCCCCTCCCGTATCCAGGCCGGACTGGAAGATTACGCCATTGGACTTCCCTCCAGCGGCCGCTGGACTCCGGCGGACTCCAGGGACTACGACGCAGGCCTCACCCTGGACTGGGTGGGCCAGCCCTCAGTGGGTGTGGGTACCGACGCCTTCGGCACCTTCGTCGGTGGTTCCGCCGCCGCCTTCTTCTCCGACATGCTGGGGAACCGGAATCTGGGCGTGGCCGTCCAGGCCCAGGGGACGCTGAAGGATCTGGGTGGTCAGATGGTCTACCAGAACCGGGAGCGCCGCTGGAACTGGGGCGTATCCGGAGGTCGGATCCCCTACCTTCTTCCGTACGCCTACTATGGCCGCGAGCCCACCGGAGAGCTCAGCTACACGCTGGAGCGACTCCGGATCTTCGACACTTCGGCGCTGGGACTCATCTCCTACCCCTTCTCCCAGACGCGGCGGTTGGATCTGAGTGGCGGCGTCACCCGGATCAGCTACGACCTGGAGCGGGAGCGCTACATCCTGAACCAGTTCGGCCAGCTTGTGGAGCGGCCCAGGCGGGAGACCATCCGGGAAGGACTCCCCGACGCCCAGAACCTCTTCCAGACGTCGGTGGCGCTGGTGGGCGACAACTCCTTCTTCGGCTTCACCTCTCCCATCCGGGGGGGCAGGTATCGGTTGGAGGTGGGCAACACGTACGGCACCGTGAACTTCCAGTCGGTCAACCTGGACTACCGGCGCTACTTCAACCCGCACCGGAACCTCACCATCGCCTTCCGGGGAATGCACAGGGGCCGCTACGGGTCCGATGTGGAGAGTGAGATCCGGGATCCGCAGCAGTTGGACTTCCAGGCGGTGCGCCCCTTCTTCCTGGGCTGGGAAACCTACATGCGGGGCTACTCGGCGTACTCCTTCGAGCCCAGCATTGAGTGTCAGGCCTCCGAAGAATTGGGATCCTGTCCCACCTTCACCCGCCTCCAGGGGCACCGGGTCGGGGTGCTGAACGCGGAGGTCAGGATTCCGCTCATCGGAACGGAGCAGCTCGGCGTCCTGGACTTCGCCTTCATTCCCACCGAACTGGTCTTCTTCGCCGATGCCGGTCTGGCGTGGGACGGAGCGAATGAGCCGACGCTGCGGTGGAGCACCGATTCCCTCGAGCGCATCCCGGTGACCAGCACCGGCGTGGGCGCCCGCTTCAACCTAATGGGGATGTTCATCATGGAGGCGTACTACGCCACACCCTGGCAGCGGCCCCAGAAGGGAGCCCACTGGGGATTCCAGCTCTCGCCCGGGTGGTGATGGGCTGGAGACGGCCGCAGGGGAAATGAGAAAAGACCCGACTCCGCATCCTTGCGGGGTCGGGGCTTTTCTTGCCTCTCGACCTGTGGTCGGTTCAGCCCATGATCCCTTCCGCGGCCCTATCGGCCTCGGGGAAGATTCGTCAGAAGAGCCTGAGGCGAATGTACCGGGAAGGATTCTCCTGCACATCTTCGGCAAGGCGGAGGATCGCCTCCGCCGCATCGGATAGATTCCGGTAGAGCTCATCGTTGGTAGTGAGCTGCCCCAACGTCCCCTCGCCATCTTCAACTCTCTGCAGGATCGTCTCTAGAGAGCCGGTGGCCCGATCCAGTCGGACCCCCACGGCTTGGAGAGTCGCCAGGGTCGAGTCAGTTCGAGCCAGGGCCTGCTCGATCTGACCCTGGGCCAACAGCGCTTCCACCTCACCGGCGGAGGCCGAAAGGGAGGTAGAGAGTCGGAGAAGTTCTGCACGCTGCTCCTCGGCTGCTGCCGTGAGGGTCTGGAGGAGGCGGTCCATGTCGGAGGCCGACGCCCGGATCCCCTCCACGGCCTCCTCATCCAGAAGGCTCCGGAGGGTGCCGGCGATGGCCAGCGCGTCCTCGCCCAGGGCATCGGCCACATCCAGGATCCCCTCGCCGGCTTCCCCGGGAAGAACGGCTCCCGGCGGAAGCGACGCCTCCGCGTCCCCGGGCACGATCTCGACGGTCCGACCTCCCAGCAATCCGACCCCGGCGAGGCGGGCACGGGAGTCGGCGGGGATGCTCCACTGGCCATTAATCTCAAGGTGGATGGCCACACCGGGGTCCCTCATCTCGAATCCCCGAACCCGACCGATGTTCACGCCACGCATCTGCACCGGATCGCCGGCTCGAACACCGCCGGCGTCCATCATCTGGGTCGTGACCATGTAGCGCCCCCGGAAGGTGGCGGGATCCGTCAGGAGAAAGAGGAGAAGAAGGGTGGCGAAGGCACCGATGAGGACGAAGATCCCGATCCGTACCTCCCGACCGCCGGCCACGGAGGGTGTGGCGCGGGCCAACTCCTCCGGAGACGGGCCACCGCTCGTGGGCTTCCCGCGCGATCCTTCGTTGTTGCTCATCTATACCTCGACCTGATCCAGGGCGGCCATGGCCGCCGCCCGATCCACAAAGGCTCGAACCACCGGATCCGGGCTCTCCCGGAACGCGTCAGGCTCGCCAATGAAGCGCAGATGTCCCCCCTCGAGCATGGCCACCCGATCACACATCTCCAGGCCGCCCTGGATGTCGTGGGTCACGATGATGGAGGTGACGTTCAACTCCTGCGACAATCGCATGATGAGACGCTCCACCGCCGCCGTGTTCACCGGATCCAGGCCGGTGGTGGGTTCGTCCCAGAGAAGAATCCGTGGCCGTCCCACGATGGCTCGGGCGATCCCGACCCTCTTTCGCATCCCTCCCGACAACTCCGACGGCAGCTTCCGGAGAACCTGATCCGGCTCCAGATTGACCAACTCCAGAGCATCCCAGACCCGGCGCGTGACGTCGAGACGTTTCATCACACGTAACTCTTCCTCCGGAAGGCCCATCTGCACGTTCTCGTACACATCCAGGGAGTCGAAGAGCGCAGCGTTCTGGAAGACATATCCCACCCGGTATCTGATCCGCTGGAGCGAAGCCTTTCCGCCCCGGTAGACCGAGTCCCCCTCAACTGTCACATCCCCCCGATCCAGATCGATGAGACCGATGGTGGTCTTCAGGAGGACGCTCTTCCCCGTGCCGGAGGGCCCGAAGACCCCAAACATCTCGCCCTCCTCGACGCTGAACGACACGCCCTGGAGCACCGGGGTGTCGAAGGCCTTCCAGATGTCGTGGTATTGGATCATGGATGAAGGCAGAGTATGGCTATCCGGTCCGCTCAAGTCCTACTGGAGGAGGAGCGGGGGGAAGAGGGCATCCAGGATCAGAACCGTCAGGGTCATGAACATGACCGACGCGGTAGTGGTCCGCCCCACCCCTGCCGCCCCTCCACGGGTCCGAAGGCCCATGTGGATGGAGATCACCGGGATGGCGAACCCGAACACCACGGCCTTGGCGAGGGAGTAGAAGAGGTCCCAGTTGTGCCAGAACAGTCGGGCACCGTAGAGGAACGACTCAAACCCCAGCCCCAGGGTGAGGCGTGCCGCCACCATCCCGGCCAGGACACCCACCACATTGGCGATGGCCACGAGAACCGGTACAGCGATCACCCCCGCCAAGATCCTCGGCGCCGCCAACATGGCCACTGGATCCCGACCCAACGCATGGAAGGCGTCGATCTGCTCCGAGACCTTCATGGTCCCCAACTCGGCGGTGATCCGTGCGCCTACCCGGCCCACGAGCACGATGGCCGTCAGAACCGGTCCAAGTTCCAGGACAACCGAGGCCACCACGATGCTGCCCAGCACGTACAGTGGAACCGCGCCCTGGAACTGGTACCCTCCCTGCTGACTCGTGACGATTCCGGCCAGGACCGCCGTCACGATCACGATGGGAATGCTCTGCACCCCGATGACATAGATCTGCTGGAGGACGGATCGAGGTGAAACCTGGAGAGTGGCGAACGCGCGAGCGGTCCGTGCCACCAGGAGTCCCAATTGACCGGCATGCTCCGCCACATTCCGCGACACCCGTCCAACAGACGCCAGCGGCCGCTGAAGGATCGTGAGAGCAGGCGTTTCGGTGGAGGGACCGGGCACGGAGGTGGGTGGGTAACCGGGCGGAACAGGGGGAAGGGCTTCGAGGAATGGGAATTGCCTCGGTGCCTATCCGGAACCGGAAAAGTCTCTACAATCGGACGAACCGGCGCAACCCGCCGGCCATGCCCCCCACCGGTCAGGACACCGGCTCGAGCCTGGGGTTCGGCCGATGCCGACGCCCGGCCTTGGCGCAGGGGACCCCGTCCACCCGGACCACATCGGCGGTGAAGTCGTAGGCTCCCCTCATGAGCGCGCTTCCCACTCCATACGAATCCACCGGGACACCGGCCTCCTCGAACATCCGGATCTTGGCGGCGTCGAACCCCCCGGAGCAGATCACCTTCACTCCGTGGAATCCCTCCCGGTCCAGCGCTTCCCGAACGTTACGGACCAGTCGGGGGTTCACGCCCCGGGGGTCGAAGTCACCCATCTCGGGGATCAGCGACCGGTCCACCATCTTCTCCGAGGTATCCAGGCGTACTCCGTAGAGACGCGATCCCACCGCCCTCGCCACCTCCACCGAAGTGCGGACGCAGTCATTCTGGAAATCCACCAGGGGGATGACGTTCACGCCTTCCGGCATGTGCCTGACGAAGGCCTCCGTAGCCGCCACGGTATCTCCGCCATAGGCCGCGATGAGGGCATGGGGGACGGTCCCCATCCCTTCTGACCCCCACCAGGAGGCCTGGGCATCGGTGGAAACCCCGATGGCGCCGGCGATGTGGGCGGCCCACCCGTCGCCGGTCTGCACCATCCAGTGGTCGTGTCGGGCCGGAAAGAACATGATGGGTTTGGGCCAGGCTGCCTCCACCACCTCCCGGGTACGGGTGGCAATGCGGGTGCGCCGGCTCAGCACACCTACGTACAACGTCTCCAGGTGGGCGAAGGCCGCGAACGGGCCCTCGATCTCCATCACCGTCTCCCAGGGCAAGACCCGATCCCCGTCCCGGAGACTCCGCACCGTCAGGTCCGACCAGTCGTATCCGTCGGAAAGACAGAGCTTCAGGATCGCCACCACCTCATCGGTGCCCGCCACCCACGCCCGATTCTTCTGGAAGACCTGCATGGTCACCACCGGATCCCGCCTGTCTGCCAAGAGCACGTCTCGGGCCCGGACGAAGTACTTGTCCGAATAGTACCCGGTGCGCATACGATCCACCGGAAGTTGGAACGTCTCCGGGGGGAGTCGCTCCTTCTTGCGAAGGGGCGCCGGTGGTGCTCCGGATGCTCCGCCACTCTCGGGGACGGAGCTGCCCGTCACGGAACCGCTCACAGTTCGTCGAACTCCTGCCCGGTTGCCCCCTCAAGGCCCAACTCTCCACCGGCCAGGAGGAGTGCCAGGAGATAGACGTGCTCCGCAGTGCGCATCATGGCCGGAATGTCGGCCCACTCCTCCGGACGGCCCCGCTCCCCACCCCGGTTCCCACCGAGTCCGATGGCGGGGATCCCCCGGGCCACAGCCACATTCATGTTGGAAGAACCGGCGGGATTCAGGTTGGGGTCGAGGCCCAGGTGTTCGGCCACGGCTCGGGATGAACGAACCAGCGCCGATTCCAGCGCGCCCGGGATCTGGCCACCCGGCACCAAAGACTCTGGCTCCATGCGCAGCGGGATCCCGGTCTCTGCCTCCACCTCCGCCAGAATCGCCTGGACCCCCTCCTCCATCTCCGTCACCGTCCCCGCCTCCAGCGACCGGAGATCCAGGGAGAACCAGCCCTCAGCGGGCTTGTGGTTGAAGACCTCTCCACTTCGGAGAATCGAGACATTGACCGTGGTACGATTCGCCGGATCCTGGTAGGGGACGGACCAATCCAGGATCCGGTCCACGGCCCTGGCGAGCCCTTGGTTCACGTTGGGCAGGCCTCCGCCCAGGGAGTGCCCCGGGGGCCCCTCGCCCTGGATGCGCCACCAGTGGATGGAGAGGGCGCCGTAGCTNATNGAGCTCCCGTCGCCCAGGATGTCCACGTAGGCCAGGGCACGATCGCCCAGCTGGTCCACAATCTCGAACATCCCCCGGAGGCCGGTTTCCTCCTCGGCCACCCCCACCAGGTAGAGATCGTGCTCCGGTTCGAACCCGGCATCCACCAGTGCCCGGGCCGCCGTGAGCATGGCCACGGTCACCGTCGAGGTGTTGGTTCCGGGGCCTTCCACCCGGTCACCCCGGATCGTGGGAGGGCGCCCCGCCGCCTCCTGATTCAGGGCCACAGTCTGTAGATCATCCAGGGTGGAGATGAAGACCACAGCCCGCCCGCTCCGCCCCGGGATCCGGGCCACCACATTGGGGGCCCCGGTAACCTCCACCTCCTGGATCCCCATACTCCGGAGTTCGTCTGCCACCCGGGCGGCTCGCTCGTGCTCACGCCCCGAGGGGCTGATGATCCCGCCAATCTCCACCAGGAGTTCGGCGGCGCTGTTCCTGGCCTCTCGCACCTGGCTGAGACCAGAAACCCACTGAGGGTCGGCCAGGATCCTTCGGAGCACCGAGGTGGGATCGTCCAGGAACCCTTCCGGGGCCTTCTCGGCGAGGACATCGGAGACGACCATGGGCACCCCTTCCGCCAGGGATTCAGACCCGGAGACTGGAGTGGCGTGGAGAGGCAGCCCAAACAGCGCCAGAAGCGCAGCCCCCATGGCCAGCCTTCTCCCCACCACCGACCGGTC